>ODAI013352145.1_pt1 | contig 24787 bp, 19 predicted proteins | sample 1539321 | NCBI WGS metagenome assembly ODAI01 (sample SAMN02144231, study PRJEB22623) | gut metagenome | biome: sheep rumen | host: Ovis aries | place: New Zealand
TTCTGATAATAGAGCCGCAGGCGCAGATTGCAAGCGGGAGTAGAGGATAACAGAGGAACGACATTGACGAAGCAATTCATCCCAGCCACCTTAGAGGATAGGGGAATTCTTGCTATAATATGTTAAAAGGGATTGAGCCTGCTGCTCTAACAGCCGGCTCAATCCCTTTTTTCTTAATAAAAAAGGCCGGCCGCATAAGCAAGTCATAATACTTAATGCGGCGGCCCCGTTATTCATCTAATATCTGCCGATCTCAGTCCTCTATGATCCTGGTCGCCCAGACGGCATTTCTCTCACTGAGCTCATGGGTTATTATCCCGTACTGGCTGCTGTACGCTTCCACGGTCTTGCCGTCGCCGGCATACATTGCCACATGATAGACGTAACCGTTTCTTGCGAAGAAGATCAGGTCTCCCGGCGCCGCGTCGCTCACAGGGATCTGGGTCCCAAACCGCGACTGCGCAGCTGCCACTCTGGGAAGCTTGTATCCGAAAAGCCCGTACAGCGTCTGCACAAATCCGGAGCAGTCCGCTCCTCTTGTAAGGCTTGTGCCGCCCCATACATACGGATTTCCGACGCAGGAGAGCGCCTTTTCCAGGATCTTCTCCCGGATCTCGTTATATTTTGCCCCTTCCTTTACGGAATGCAGGGAATAATATGTAGCTTTATTGTCCGACGGCGCGATGGTCTCTGACGCGGTGGGCAGGGAAGATTCTCCCTTCTCTTCTATCATTTCCTGCGCGGTGCCGCTTCGATCGAGGTCATAAGCGTGAACAAATCCGCGAACATCGCCTGATTCCACGAACAGCCAGCCGCCGGCTTCCTCGATCACGTACACGAGGTCGCCTTCATGCAAACGTCCCGCCTCGCGGGAATCCTCATCTGCCTCCTCCAGGATCGAAGTCCCTTCCGCGGCCAGCGCTGCCTCCGCATCGATCACGGTTTCCTCTGTGGTGATCCTGCGGAAAGCATAGGCGTCATTCTCGTAATAAGGAACCGTCTCCTGTGCAGTAAAGAAATACATCTCCTTCGATACTCCCGCCGGAAGCATGCTTGAAATGCGTTCTTCCTGTCTCTTAAGATACTCCAGGATCTCTTCTGCTTCGTCCCCGCGGATCAGGTCTTCCTCGTGGACAAAACCGCGAACATTTCCCGACTCCACATAGATCCAACCGTTGTCCTCATTCTCCAGCTCGTAGAGAACTCCGTTCTTGAGGATGGTCCCGACCACCTCGGAGCTCTCATCCTGCTCCTCGTAGATATCGATCGCGTGTGCACTGAAGGCGTAAACGCGGTCAATTGTCGTAAAGCGGAAGTCCTTGCGGATGACGGGCATATCATACACGATGTGCTGCTGCGAGATCAGTTCCTCGTTGGTTCCGTCGTAATTGTCCGCTTCAGCGTACCCTTCCGGCTCGCCCAGGATATCAGTGTCGGTCTTTCCGGGCTCAGTCTCAGCTGCGATCTCTGTCGTGGTCATTCCGGTCGGAGCTTCCGAAATCGCCGCCCCTGTATCTGTCAGGCCGCTGCCGGCGGAAGTGTTCCCATTTCCGGAAGCATTACCGCTGCCGGAAGTATTTCCGCTGCCGGAAGTGTTCCCGCTTCCGGGATCCTCCGGATCTGAGGGGTCGCTTCCTGAGCCTGTGCCCGGCTCCTCACCGCCGCCATTGCCGTTTCCGGGTCCGGGATCCGGTTCAGGTTCCGGCTCGGGTTCAGGTTCCGGCTCGGGCTCGGGTTCAGGCTCAGGCTCAGGTTCCGGCTCGACGACGGCTGCCGCCCCGGTTTCGCCGGTTTCATCTGCATATGCTATATGGGAAGGCGCTGCCACAGTTCCTGACATCAGTACAGCTGTCAGGAATACCAGGCCCCAGCGCTTAAGGAGTTCTTTCTTTTTCACGACGCCTCCGGTTCCATAAATAAGAAAAAAATCAAGTCTTCCAGAAAAGTTACGCAATTATTGTATGAAAGAACACTTCTCGTCATACAACATTAACAATTATAGCATTTCTGTCTGATTTTGCAAGTCCGCCTCAGGCTTTCAAAAACCGCAGCGTCGTAGTGTATGTTCCTCCCGATTCTTCCGCGCTGTATTCTCCGTCCATCTCCTCGAGGAGTCTGCGGATGATCCGGGAACCAAATCCCGTGCTCTCAGGCTTCCCCTCCTCAAAGACCCTGATCCGGTTTACAACCTGGATCCGCATATACTTCTCTTCCTCCTCACAGCAGATGAAGACCTCCGAATCTCTCGCGGCATATTTCAAGATATTTGAGACAAGGTTGCTGAAGATCCTCCCGACCTCATTTCTCTGGATCAGGATGCTGCAGTGCCCGTAGTTGACGTCCAGGCGCACGTGAAAGCCTTCTGCTTCGAGGTAGGTAAGCATATCCCCGATATAGCCTCCGAGGATCTCATAGGCCTGCACCTCCTGCTTTTCTTTCAGAAAGTAATCCTTCATCGTGATATAGTCGAAGTTCTGGTCCATAAGATCCTTGAGCCTTACGGACTTTTCCCGCACCTTGTTCAGATACTCTTCTGCCTGCGGCTCCTTTCCCTGTATCTCTGACTGGGCAAAATCCAGATACATGATCAGCGATGTGAGAGGCGTCCTCATGTCATGCGCGATCTCCGCAGCCATGCGCCGGTTGCTCTTTTCAAGCTGTTCGATAGTGGCGAGCTGGTTCATCATACTCTTTCTGAACTCGTCCACACTCTCTGCCAGTGTTGTGATCTCGCTGCTCCCCTTGATAGTGATCTCTTTTGTCAGGTCTCCGCCCTCGAGGACATGGATCTCCTCGTTGATCTTATGGATATAGGCCACTTCTCTGCGGATCCCGCTAACAACGATGCCAAAAAACAGGATCAGGGAGAGGATCAGATCCGTCACCACCATCCTTCCGAATCTTCCGTAAAACTCATAAAAAACCACTTCCGCTTCCGTGTCCGCGAAAGTGATCCGGACTGCCCTCTCCTTGTCCCGTCCCGATTCCGAGATCCGGTTATGGATGCGGTTAACATCTATGAAGGAACTGTAAACAAGCTCTTCTTCGACAAATACCTCTATGCCCACCTTGCCGGTCTTTCTGCACCACTGCCGCAGGATATCCGCATCTTTGGTCGACACATCGTTATCCCGGATGTACTGGGAAAAACTTGACAGTTTCTTGCTGTCGATTCCCCGCTCGGCCTGCTCATAAACCATCTTACTTCCGAAATGATAATAAATAGCAAAGAAGCTCACTGCCACGATCAATGCAATCGTGATCAGGACACTGAGCTTCTTCATGATCGTCCATTTATTCACTTACGAACCTGTACCCTCTCCCCCACTCTGTCCGGATATAGGACGGATGTCTGGAATCATCTTCGATCGCCATGCGCAGTCTGCGGATGTGGACCATAACGGTGTTATTGGCGTCATAGAAATACGGTTTCTCCCACACGCTCTCATATATATTCTGAATGGAGAAGATCTTATTGCGGTACTGCATCAGGAGCTTCAAGATCTTGTACTCAATGTCCGTCATGCTGATCGCTTCCCCATTCTTAAACACTTCATTAAACTCCAGGCTCACGCGGAAGCACCCTTGCTCCAGATACTTCTCCTCCTCCGTGATCTGCTCTTTTCCGCGATATTTCTCGTAGCGCCGAAGCAACGCCCTGATCCTGGCCATCAGCTCTTCCTGGAAGAACGGCTTGACCAGATAATCATCTCCGCCTGCCTTAAAGCCCTCTGTCTTCTCATGAACCCCGCTTTTTGCCGTCAAAAAAAGAACCGGCGCCAGCGAGACCTGTCGGATCCGGCGGCACACCTCATACCCATCAATATCCGGAAGCATCACGTCCAGAAGGATCAGATCAGGATTCTTTCTGATCTGTTCCAGTGCTTCCTTTCCTGTCGCTACCTGTAATGTCTTAAACCCCTCTCTTCCAAGTAAAATCGTGACAACTTCCCGGATATCCCGGTCATCCTCTACAATTAAGATTGTATCCTTCATAGATGCCCCTTAAGAGTCTCTGAATCCCAAAAAACACCTTTGTTACTGCTACACAGATTATTATACCCTAACTCCCTCATTGATTCCACACATGTAAGAAGGGATGCCGAACATAATGCTCAACACCCCTTCTCAGTGATTCTTGTCCAATGGATTGTACCTCCGCGTTCAAAATATTGAATTGATCAGGAAATATTCAGTTGTACTTTGGACCGTACCTCCTTGGATTTATTTGATATCTTAATTATACTCGATTTAGAATAATTGTCAATTAATATAATAAATATTTTATAATTATCTGATTTATCTAATTTTTATAGACAATTTGCTGTCTATTAACTATTTTCCCGGCCGCCAAGGAGTTCCCCCGGCAAAAAAGAGAGAGCTAAGTGCTCTCTCTTTTGCCAATTTCATATGATAACTGTGGTTCTGTTATCTCTTATTGCTGCGTCTCCAAATGTGCATCTTCTCCGCCTCCGCGATCAGCTCATCTCTGAACTGCGGATGCGCGATGCCAATCAGATCCTCCGCTCTCTGCCATGTCGTGCGGCCCTTCATCATGGCCACGCCGTACTCTGTCACGATATACATGGCGTTCGCGCGGGTATCGGTGACGATACTGCCGTTCGCCAGAGTGGGACGGATCCGGCTGACAAGATTGCCCTGTTTGTCAGTGAATGTGGAGGACATGCAGATGAAGGACTTGCCGCCCTTGGAAGCATAGGCGCCGATGACGAAGTCGAGCTGTCCGCCCGCGCCGGAGATGTTCTTAGTCCCCGCGCTCTCGGCGTTGATCTGTCCGTACAGGTCACAATCAACTGCGTTGTTGATGGAAATGAAGTTGTCCAGCGCGCCGATCTGCTTGACGTTGTTGACATAGTCGACGGATGCGCTCATGCACTCCGGGTTTCCATCCAGGTAGTCGTACATCTTCTTCGTGCCCGCACCGAAAGCATAGGTCTGCAGGCCTCTGTTGATATTCTTGTGCGCGCCCGTGATCTTGCCGGCTTCCGCCATATCCACAAATGCATCAACATACATCTCTGTATGGATACCGAGGTCTTTGAGGTCCGACTCCGCGATCATCTTGCCGATAGCGTTGGGCATTCCGCCGATGCCGAGCTGCAGGCATGCACCGTTGGGGCTCCGGTCCACGACCAGCTGCGCGACGGGCTTGTCCACTTCCGTGCCGGGCTGTGCCGGAGGCATGGCGTCGATGGGGGTATTGTCGCCTTCCACGATCATATCAACGTCACTGATATGGACATAAGCGCTTCTGTCGCCCAGGCAGATGGGCATGCTCGTATTGACTTCCACAATGACTTTCTTCGCCATCTGCACTACCGCATAGGTGTGGCTCGCGCTGGGACCGAGGTTGAAATATCCGTGCCTGTCCATGGGGCCGACCTGCATGATCGCCACATCCAGCGGATCTTCCCTGTCCAGATAGTAGCGGGGAAGCTCTGAATATTTGAGCGGTCCGTAGAAGCTCAGTCCTGTGGATGCCGCCTTTCTCTCCACGCCGTTCATGTGCCAGCTGTTCCAAATGAAGTGCTCCTGGGGATTCTCGATCTTAAAGATTTCCGGCGCGTGCATCAGGATGCCGCCGTAGATCTTCACGTCATGCATTTCGGGCATTCTCTTGGCCAGCTCTTTGTCGACAGCGACGTTCGTCGTCGCGCACCAGCCGTAATCGACCCAGTCGCCGTCCTTGATCACAGCCGCCGCCTGCGCGGCTGTCACCAGTTTCTGCTTATATTCTTCCGCGTAATTCATTTTTCTTCCTCCGATTTCTCCTTTTCCCTGACAGCTGTATCAGGCGCAGATTTTTCTCTACTTCCGCGCCAAAATATCGTATAGTAGTATTATACAACAACAAAGCAGTGAATTCATCAAAGAATAGTGTTGACAGATGCTATTAGATTGTGTAAAATCTATTTGTAAGCAATCAAAAGCGAATTCAAATTTACGCATATAATGAAAGGAGATACTCATGGTTAACAAGTTTAATGAGAGCAATTTCGACGCAGAAGTCCTTCAGAGCGATATTCCCGTTTTCGTAGATTTCTATGCGGACTGGTGCGGCCCCTGCAAGATGATGAGCCCTGTCATCGACAAGCTCGCGCAGGAGTATGACGGCAAGATCAAGGTCGGCAAGGTCAACGTCGACGAGTGCGGCGATCTCGCGCAGAGATACGGCGTCATGAGCATTCCGAACATGGTCTTTTTCAAGAACGGCCAGCCCGTTGACCGCGTGATCGGCGCTATTCCCAAGCCCGCTATGAAGGACAAGTTCGAGAAGAATCTTTGATCCGAGTCTTTGATCTCTTCCTTGGGGCCGCTGCAAACACCTTGCATACCACAATAGAGCACACGGCCCCGGGCTGTGTGCTCTATTTCACAAGATAACCTAAGCTCAGATAAGGAGAATCCCATGTACGACCTGATCATCATCGGCGCCGGCCCTGCCGGCCTTTCCGCCGCCATTTATGCATCCCGGGCCAGACTTAACGCCATAGTCATTGAACAGAATTACGTCAACGGCGGCCAGATCATCGACACCTACGAAATTGACAACTACCCCGGCCTTCCCGGTCTCTCCGGGATGGACCTCGCTATGAAGATGGCGGAGCACGCCGAAAAGCTCGGCGTAGAAACTGTCAACGGCTTTGTCCAGAGCCTGGACCTCACCGGCCCGGTCAAGAAAGTGATCACAGACGAAGACACTTATGAGGCCAAGGCCGTCATCATCGCTTCCGGCGCCACGCACAGCAAGCTCGGCGCGGAGGGTGAGAATCAGTACGGCGGGATGGGCGTTTCCTACTGCGCGACCTGTGACGGCGCTTTCTACAGGGGCAAGGATGTCCTGGTAGTAGGCGGCGGAGATGTCGCTGTAGAGGACGCGATCTTCCTGGCCCGCGGCTGCACAAAGGTATATGTCTGCCACCGCAGAGATGAGCTGCGCGCCGCCAAAATATTGCAGGAGACGCTGCTCTCTCTCCCCAACGTGGAAATGGTCTGGAACTCCAATCTCAAATCCATCACCGGCGGCATGAAAGTCGAGAAGGCGACCGTTGTCAACAAGCTCGACGGCAGCGAGCGCACGATCCCCGTATCAGGCGTCTTCATCGCGGTTGGCATCACGCCCCGCAGCGAATTTGCCCGCAACCATGTAGCCATGGATGAAAAGGGTTATATCATCGCGGACGAGACCGGCGCGACCAGCGTGCCCGGCGTCTTCGCCGCAGGCGATGTCCGCACCAAGCAGCTCCGCCAGGTCGTCACAGCAGTGGCGGATGGAGCCAACGCGGTCACCAGCGCGGAGAAGTATCTGTTAACTGTATAAATGATTAAGGGAGCCGCATCTCACTAAAGTGCGGCTCCCTTTTTTTCTGTCTTCTTACTTCTGTTTACCCTCTCTCGGCCCTGAAGCCTTCCAGGATCTGCATGCCGGCGGAGCAGCCGATGCGCGTCGCGCCCGCTTCGATCATAGCCTTGCAAGTCTTCCAGTCGCGGATACCGCCTGCGGCCTTGACCTCGACATCGTCTCCTACGACCTGTTTCATCAGCGCCACATCTTCTACCGTCGCGCCGCCTGTGCCAAAGCCGGTGGACGTCTTGATGAAGTCGGGTTTTGCGCGCAGCGATATTTTGGCCAAGCGCTCGATCTCAGACTTCTCGAGGTAGCAGTTCTCGAAGATAACCTTGGACAGCACGCCTGCCGAGCGGCAGATGTCCGCGATCGTCGTCATTTCGCGCTCGACGTAGTCCCAGTTCCCGTCCTTGACGGCGGTAATGTTCGTCACATAGTCGATCTCATCCGCGCCCTGGGAGATCGCCATCAGCACTTCTGTTCCCTTCTCCTCGATCGTATTCTGGCCCAGAGGAAAGCTGATGCAGGGTCCTACATGAACGCGGCTGCCCTTGAGGATCCGGCTGGCCAGGCAGGTGTGAAGAGGATTGATCGCCACCATGTGGAAGCCGTATTCCTTAGCTTCCTCGCAAAGCTTTGTGATGTCCGCAGTGGTGGCAAAAGCCTTCAGGTTCGTGTGGTCGAACATGTAACAAAGATCTTTTTCTGTCAGTTTGCTGATATCAATCATAGTTATTCCTTTCCTCCGTGCGCATCCTGTGCGGGCGGAATTGTGATCCTTTCTTGAAATTCACGGCTGTCCATGAAATAATTTTAACAGATTCAGGAGGTTCTACCTATGGCTAATTATGATAAAAAAGTGCTCGATTGTTTTCTCAGGGACCAGCTTCAGCTTTTCCCCGAAGAAGTCGCCTCCACGCCCGAGGAGGCGGACGAATTCCTGGAGATGATGTTTGCCGTCGTCGTCAAAGGAAAGCGGGCTGTCCGCAAATACTTTGAGGATACCGGTGTCGATATGACGGGGCAGGACATCCTTGAGGCCTCTGAGGTATTTGACATCGGAGACGGCAGGTACCTGATCGTGGAGGGATAAGCCGCGCGGCGGCTGCCCTCACGCCCCGTGCACCGGCGGCTGCCCTCACGCCCATGCACCGGCAGCTGTCATCACGCCCCGAACACTTCTTCCGCGTAATGCACAGTCGCCATGGCGTCTTTCGCATAGCAGTCCGCGTGGATCGCGTCCGCGTATTCCTGCGTCATCACAGCACCGCCCACCACCACTTTGGTGTCGGGCTTTTTTTCGTGGAGAAGGCGGATCGTCTCTTCCATGCTTACGACCGTTGTGGTCATAAGCGCGCTCAGTCCTACGAGCCGGATCTCTTCCCGCAGCGCGGTGTCGACAATGACTTCCGGCGGCACGTCCTTGCCCAGGTCAAGTACCTCGTAGCCGTAATTCTCAAGCATCACCTTTACATTATTCTTTCCGATATCGTGGATATCGCCCTTGCCCGTCGCGAGGATTATCCTACCCTTCACTTCCTGGGATTCTCCCTTGAGGGACTCCTTGAGCACGTCAAATGCCGCCTTAGCAGCCTCCGCGCTCATCAGAAGCTGCGGCAGGAAGATCGTTCCCTTTTCGAATCCCTTCCCCACCTGGTCCAGCGCCGGGATCAGTTCCAAATTGATCAGGTCCAGGACCGCTGTGTCCGCCAGGGCTTTTTGGGCCGCCAGCGCCGCGCTCTGCGTCATTCCGCGCAGCACGCTCTCCTTAAGGCTCATTTCCGAACCGGTCTCTGCAGTCTTTCCTTTTATGCCCTCGGATGCCGCAGGGGAGACGGAGGGGCTTCTGTCCTTGGTCCCTGCGTAAGCCTCGATGAAATTCATGCACTGCGGATCGAGCCCCGCCAGCGCGCAGTATGCCCTGTAGGCTTCCATCATCTCCTCGTTGCCGGGATTCATGATCGCTGCCGACAGACCGCTCTGCAGCGCCATCGCGAGAAAATAAGAGTTAATGAGCGCTCTCCTGGGAAGGCCGAAAGAGATGTTGGAAACGCCAAGGATCGTGTGCCCCTGCAGCTCTTCTCTGACCCTGCGCAGGGTCTGGAGTGTCACCACTGCAGATCTGTTGTCAGAAGAGATCGTCATAGCCAGGCCGTCGATCACGATGTCCTCTCTCGGAACGCCGTAGCGGTCCGCCGCCTCGTAGATCCTGCGCGCGATACGGATCCTCCCCTCCGCGTCGGAAGGAATCCCGTCCTCGTCCAACACCAGGGCGACGAGCACTCCGCCGTATTTGCGGACCAGAGGGAATACCGTTTCTATACTCTCTTTTTTGCCGTTAACAGAGTTGACCATGGGCTTTCCGTTGTAGATCCGCATTCCCCGCTCAAGAGCTTCCGGGTCCGTCGTGTCGATCTGCAGAGGCAGTGCGAGCACGCTCTGGAGCTTCTGGACGACCTGCGTCATCATAGCGGGCTCGTCGATTTCCGGAAGTCCCACGTTCACGTCGAGGATGTGGGCGCCGCTGTCCTCCTGGCGCAGGCCTTCCCGGAGAATATACTCGATATCCCCGTCCCGAAGGGCCTGTTTGAATTTCTTCTTGCCGGTGGGATTGATGCGCTCCCCGATGATGACGGGCTTATCTCCGATCTGTACGCATTGTGAGAAGGAGCTGACCACAGTCCTGTGTTTGCGGACCGGCGGCCGGAAGGGAAGGTCCCGAACGCGCTCCGCGGTCATGCGGATGTGGTCCGGCGTAGTGCCGCAGCACCCTCCGACCACGTGTACGCCCAACCCGGCGATCTTTTCCATCCAGCCGGCAAATTCCTCGGGGCCAACATTAAAAACGGTCCTTCCGCCTTCTGTGCGGGGGAGGCCGGCATTGGGATTAACAATAATAGGAAGGCTGCAGACCTGGGTGAGCCGCTCGACGATGGGGATCATCTGCTCCGGTCCCATGCCGCAGTTGACGCCCAGAGCGTCCACGTGAAGGCCTTCCAGGAGCGCGACTGTAGAATCCACAGTTCCTCCGGTCAGGAGCTTTCCCTTGTCATCAAAGGTTACCGTGATGCAGACCGGAAGATCGCAGTTCTCCTTGGCTGCCAGCACAGCGGCCTTGGCCTCATAACTGTCCGACATGGTCTCGATCAGGACCAGGTCCGCGCCGGCACGGCTCCCGCAGCGCACTACCTGTGCGAACAGTTCCACCGCCTTCTCAAAGGGAAGGTCCCCCAGCGGCTCGAGAAGTTTCCCCGTAGGACCGATGTCCAGCGCCACATAGGCGTCCTCCCGGCCTGTCCTGCACCTGGCTTCCTTCGCCAGTTCCACAGCTGCCGTGACGATCTCCTCGAGATTCTCCGGGAACTTGAGCGCGTTTGCCCCGAATGTATTTGTATTGAAAATATCGCAGCCCGCGCGCAGATAACCGCAGTGCAGGTCAATAATGTCTTCCGGCCTTATTAGGTTCCATGTCTCCGGCAGTTCTCCGCCCTTAAGTCCCCTCGACTGCAGGATCGTTCCCGTCCCGCCGTCGCAGAACAGCCACTCTTTTCCAAGCCGCTCCAGCAAATCCTTTTTCATTTATTCACACTTTCTCTGAATATGATCCCTGTATAAGTTCATCCCCTTAGGGCAGCTCTCCCTATGTCTCTGCAGCCCTGTAAGGGCAGTTCCCGGAGGCACTGCAGTCCTCGCAGCCCCGGCTCCTGCACTCTCCCGGCTTATCCGAGACGCCGACCAGCGCGGTGACCGATTTGCTCGGAGTCATCAGGAGCGCCCCCGTCAGGCTGACCCCGATCTCCTTGGGCATGTTCAGGATCCTGCTGATCTCCCTCTGCAGACCGAGCGGCAGGTCTCCGTATCCCGGAGAGTAGCGGGGCCTTGTAAAGAGTCCTTCGCGCTCCGCTTCGAGACGGATCCGCTCATTGACGCTGTCGCACCAGGTCTCGGTCATGGCCGCTGCCGCAGCCTGATAAAGCACCGCTTTACTCATCTCCCGGACTGCCGCCCTCGCGATAAGCCGGTCCGGTCCCGGTCCCAGCGTCACTGCCATCAGGTACACGCCGATGCAATCCCCCAGATTTTTGGCCAGGTCCCTGCTGCGGATCTCGACACTCTCGAAGCACAAGAGCGGAGCTTTATCCGGCTCTGTACTTATAGAGAGCGGAAAACGCTCATAGACAAAGCGGGGCACGGCCGCTTCCTGCAGATCGCGGATGCACTGTTCGATCTGCTCCCTGATGTTGTCGTCGGGGACGATTCCGTGATATCCCAGATACCGCGCCACTTCCTTAATGTCCGGTGTCAGTTCCATTTCTTTCTCCCTCACCCGCGCAATTTACGGATTTCTATTATCTTACCCAATACGCAGCGCGCGCGCAACTGCGCGCCCGCGCCTTCGCAATTTATCCGTAAAAATTGACACCCCCCTCGAAAAAGCAGTATAGTAAAAACCTGAAAAGGAGGTGCCCAGATGACAGAAAACCTCAATAAGAACAATAAGAACACATCCGGGAACAGGGCCGGAAAACGGCCGCCGAAAAAGCATACGTTCAGAAACACCGTGATCATTGCCGCGCTGCTGATAGCTGCAGTGTTGTTCTTCGTATTCGGGATCAACAAATGGCATATAGAGTTCCGTCTCAATGGAGAATCCCCTGTGACCAGGGAGTGCGGAGAGCCTTACAAGGATGACGGCGCCGAAGCGGAAGTCACCGGATCAGTGCTCAGCTTCGTCCACCACCCGATCTCCGTCTCGACTTCTACGGAGAGAGTCAACATCCACGAGCCCGGCACTTACACCGTCACCTATTCGGCCAAATTCCTGTGGATGAGCGACTCGACGACCCGAAGCGTAGTCATCGTCGATACAACGCCCCCCGTTATCGAACTTGCGCATATAGACGATTATTATACGCTGCCCCATCATCCCTATGTGGAAGAAGGTTTCACGGCGACAGACAATCATGACGGCGATATCACTTCTCTTGTCAAGAGTGAGGAGCGCGACGGCAAGGTCTACTACACCGTAACGGACCAGGCAGGAAATACAGCCGCTGCTGAACGAGAGATCTTCTATGATGACCGCAATGCTCCCGTCTTCTCTTTCCCTTCCGGAGAGGAACGCTTCCTGTTTGTGGGCGAGTCCTGGTCGGACGACGCACAGGCGGAAGATGACGCCGATGGAGACGTCTCCGGGAAGATCACTTATACCGGCAGTGTAGACACCGGTACAGTCGGCACCTATACGCTCACTTACAGCGTCTCGGACGAATGGGGAAATGTGGCGGTCAAGGACCGCTATGTCACTGTAAAGAGAACCCCCATCACCGCGGATGAAGCAGCCGCACAGGCTGTGATCACCCCTGAGCCCGCTGAAGGGTCCGCCGCGGCTGCCGGCACCACTGCCGCCGGCAATGCCGCTGCTGCCACACCCGCCGCACCGCTGAAGGCGGATCCCAAGAAGATCATCTATCTGACTTTTGACGACGGCCCCGGCAGATACACCGAGGAACTGCTCAGCATCCTGGATAAGCACAAGGTCCTGGCTACCTTCTTCGTCACAGCCGCTTACAGCGACTACCAGGATCTTATCGGCAAGGAATATGAGGCGGGACACAGCGTAGCTGTCCACACCGCCACGCACGAGTACAGCCAGATCTACGCAAGCACAGACGCGTACTGGGAAGACTTCAACCGCATGCAGGATATCATCTGGGAGCAGACCGGATGCAGGACGGACCTCTTCCGCTTCCCCGGCGGCAGCTCCAATACGGTGAGCGCCAATTACTGCAAAGGCGTCATGTCCGACCTGGCCAGGCAGTCCTCTGAAAAGGGCTATATCTACGTGGACTGGAACGTCACCAGCGGCGATGCCGGAGATACCACAGACAGCGACGTCCTCTATCAGAACATGATGAACGGAATCCACACTTATGAAAACTCCTTCATCCTGTGCCATGATATCAAGGACTTCACGATCGCCACTATGGACCGCTTTATCACAGATGCTCTCAAGGAAGGCTATACCTTCATGCCGATCACCAGTGAAAGCAGGACCTGCCACCACGGCATCAACAATTAACAGATTTCTTTCATAGATGAAAAGAAGGCGCTGCGCCTTGCTGATCTTTCAGCAAGGGCAGCGCCTTTTTCATCATTCACAGTACTATCTTTCGTTACTTCTTAAGCTCCGCCAGCATCTCTTCCGTGCCCAACATGGTGATCTTGTTCGGATCGAGCGCCCGGTTCTCGTCGTACAAAAACAGGAGCGCATCTCTATAGCCCGCCTCAGACACGATCGAGCCCTCCCACTTATAGGTATACTCGGGCTTTCCCGCCTTTGTATAGGACGTTATGGCGGCGTCCATCGTGCCGTATGTGCCGCTCTGGTACACTTCGAAGGAATCGCCCGCGAAGACGTAGATCGATTCGGTAAACAGGTTTCCCGTCCCGCTTCTGCTGAACAGGAGGTTCTCTTTCTTGAGGAAAGAGAACGCAGCGCTTACCTTGGTCTCCAGCAGTTCTCCGTCCTGATAGAAGACGATCTTCGCGCCTTTGTCAGTGCTCGTTCCCCACTCCAGAAGTTCCGGGAATCGGTCGTCATTGACATAGACAAGAGCGAATCGGTCGTAGGAATCCGGATCCGCTTCCTCAACTTCCGCGGCATAAGCGCTGATCCGGTCATCAAACCGCTTTCTGTCCGCTCCGTAAGTGACATAGTGGGCGATCCCGGAGAGAGAAAGATTCGAGACATTGCGGTTGACCTCTGCCGACAGCTCGCTGTCCAGCTCCGGCATCCCGTCCTCATCGAACCTGTAGATCCTCGCCTCAAGTCCGTCCGGCCTGCCTGCTCCCTCCTGCAGGATCTCATATTCGCAGATCGTGACGACTTCGCTCCAGCCGTCCCGGTCGTAATCTCCCAGGTCCACTGCCTTGACGTCTCTAAAAGCCATATCCTTGCGGATATTGCGGCTGTCCATGCCGGGGAATCTGCACAGGATATCCCAATCCTTGACGAAACAGAAAGTGACATCCGCGTTCTGGGCAGCCGTCTGGTCGGGCTTATAAGCACACAGCTTCACTTTCCCGAGATCCTCGGTCTCCACCTCACAGTAGGGGCGGAGCAAAAGCCCCTTTTCCATCCACAGCCGGTTCGCGCAGAACCGGTAACTGTCGCCGTTCTTCTTGAGGATCACTTCATATGTGGGAATATGCCATCCGTCCGGGTCCTGCCCGTTCCTGCGGGCCCTGTAATGCAGCCGGTAGAAATCTCCCTGCTCCGCGGCATCCAGGACTTCCACCTCGCGGATAACCGTTTCTTCATCATCCCGGCACAGGTAGTAAGCGTCATAGTCTTCCAGGTATACCCAGTCGGGCTGATGGCGGAGCTCGTCAAGAGACACCCCTGCCTTGAACTGCAGGTAATCCGAGACCTGCTGCGCGCCCATCCGGACCAGGTCCTGCGCCTCTTCTTCTCCGGTCTCTTCGAGATAAGCCTCTATCTCCTCCTCGGAAGGTTCCTCGAAGTCAATTCCTGCTCCGGCATAGAAAATCTTCTCCGCGTCCAGCTCCTGCGCTGTTTCATATACAGAGAGAAGAAATCCGCAGTTGCCCGGCTCATTAATATACTTCTGCAGGCCTTGGTATTCATTCTCCGAAAGGTTTCTGGCCTTGGGCGGCGTGCTGCCCTCCTCAGCAGCCGGGGAGATCTCGGAGACCGTCATCGTCGCCCCGCTCTCTCCTGCAGCCGCTGCAGCGCTTTCCTGCGACGCTGCCGTTTCCGTGGTCTCATCTTCAGTCAAAAACAAGGCGCTGGTGACGTCTGTTACGCCCTCCAGAGCCTCCTCCTGTGAACATCCTGTCAGGATTATGCATCCAGCTAATATGAATGGGATAAGGGCTCTGAGCCCTTTCAAACTTTGCATTTTTATACGCGTCCTCTCCACATTCCCCCTGAACTGCTTATACACTGATTATAGCAGACTCTTCCTCTTCTGTCAGCCTGCGATATGCGCCTGCTGCAAGGCCGTTGTCCAGCGTAAGCGGTCCCATGGACAGCCTCTTGAGGTAAAGGACCTCCCTGCCCACCGCGGCAAACATTCTCTTGACCTGGTGAAACTTCCCTTCCCGGATCGTCACTCGAACTTCGTTTGCGGGCTCCAGGATCTCCAGCACTGCCGGCATTGCCGTCAGCGTCTCATCAACTCTGAGTCCCTGCGCGAACAGCTCTCGCTCCCTCTCTCCCACAGGGCCGTCCAGCCTGGCAAAATATACCTTGTCCACATGCCGTCCCGGTGAGAGCAGCCTGTGCGCCAGCTCTCCGTCATTCGTGATCAAAAGGAGGCCTTCCGTGTCCTTGTCCAGCCTTCCCACCGGAAAGAGCCCTTTGCGCTGCTGCCCGCCGATCAGGTCCAGGACTGTCCGCTCTCTCGGATCTTCGGTCGCCGAGATCACACCTGCCGGCTTATTCATCAGGTAGTAGACAAAGCGCTCATACTTGATCTCTTTCCCGTCCATGCAGACCAAATCGTCTTCCCCCACATGAATGGAGGAATCCTTCACTTTTACGCCGTTTATGGTGACGCGCCCGGCGCGCACGGCCTTTTTGAGTTCACTGCGGGTCCCTGCCCCCATCTCGGCCAGATATTTGTCCAGTCTCATTGGCGCCTCCGTCCAGGCTCCGCCTGCATACTGCAAAAAGCCGGTCCCGAGAGACCGGCCTTACTTATAGTGACAGTTCAGATCTTAAAGCGATAACCAACTCCCCAGATCGTCTCAATGTACTGCGGCTTGGAGGTGTTGTACTCGATCTTCTCCCTGATCTTCTTGATGTGGACGGTGACAGTTGCGATATCCCCTACGCTCTCCATGTTCCAGATCTTGGCAAAGAGCTCTTCCTTGCTGAATACATGGTTGGGGTTCTCCGCCAGGAAAGTGAGCAGGTCGAACTCCTTGGTGGTGAAGTTCTTCTCCTCCCCGTTGACCCAGACTCTTCTTGCCGTCTTGTCGATCTTAAGCCCTCTGATCTCGATGATGTCATTTGCTTTCTGGCCGGCGCCCACAAGTCTCTCATAGCGCGCCATGTGCGCCTTCACGCGGGCTACGAGCTCACTGGGGCTGAAGGGCTTTGTGATATAATCGTCCGCTCCCAGGCCAAGTCCACGGATCTTGTCGATGTCATCCTTCTTCGCGGACACCATGAGGATGGGAACATTCTTCTCCTCGCGGATCTTCCTGCAGACCTCAAAGCCGTCCATTCCGGGCAGCATAAGGTCCAGGATGACCAGGTCAAAATCTTCCTTGAGAGCGGTCTGCAGACCCTTATCGCCTCTATTCTCTATTTTGACCTCGAAGCCGCTCAGTTCAAGATAATCCTTCTCCAGATCGGCGATGGCAACTTCATCTTCAATGATCAGTATTCTGCTCATATTCCTTTACCTCCACTGTTTGCTTCCTGTCACAGCCTGTGCGCGCAGTCCGCTTGCGCGTGCGGATCTCCCGTTTCCCCCCGGTCCGGTTCAGATCTCCTCCACGTAATCGTCCATCTCAGCCGTGTCCTGGTATTTGCGGATCACAAAATGCACGCAAGTTCCTTCCCCCAATCGGCTTGTCGCCCAGACATAGCCGCCGTGATCCTCTATTACTTTTCTTACTATAGACAGGCCGATGCCGCTTCCGCCCTGCGCGCTTCCACGGGACTCATCCGTCCTGTAGAACCTGTCGAAGATATTGGGCAGATCCTTCGCGGCAATTCCCATGCCGTTGTCCTCGATCTCAACTCTGACGGAATCATGTTCATCGAGGATCCTTATATCGATCCTTCCTTCCGTCTTGTCCATATATTTTACACTATTCCCGACAATATTGTTGATAACTTTTTTGAGCTGCTCGGGATCCGCGACGATAACTGTGTCAGGCGACACCATGTTGTAATAGTTGAGCGTGATCCCTCTGGATTCCATGTCCATTCCGATCTCTTCCACGCAGTCGCCAAAATAGTCCGCCACATTGATCTTGTGGAAATTATAGGGGATCTTATCGTTGTCGATCTGCGAGTACAGCGTCAGCTCATTGATGAGCGTATTCATATCGTTGGCCTTGTTGTAGATCGTGCGGATGTAGCGCTCCTGCTTCTCCGGCGTATTGGCCACGCCGTCCATAAGGCCTTCCACATATCCTTTTATAGATGTGATCGGAGTCTTGAGATCGTGCGAGATATTTGTGATCAGCTCACGCTGCTGCCTCTCTCTCTCAAGCTTCTCCTCCGCGGACTCCTTGAGCCGCAGTCTCATCTCCTCGTAATTCTGATATAAATTGCCAATCTCTCCTTCTTCGGAAGTCTGCAGCCGGTAGTCCAGGTTTCCGTCCCTGATATTGTTCATCGCGATATTGAGCTTATTGATGGGATCGAAGAAATTGCCTTCCAGCCACCTGGTCAGGATGATCGCGGTAAACAGAAGGATCAGCACCATTGAGGTGAACATTCCTCCCAGGAATTTTCTCGAGACCAGTGATACCGCTCTGGTAATAATAAAAATACTGCCTTCCGCTCCGTCCTCAAAGCTGAAGTCCAGCTGCTTCACCATCTTGGCCATGCTGTCTATGTAGTAGCCGGTTCCCTCATTCTGCTGCGCGTGGCTGTAAGCGGGCAGTACCTGAAAGTCCTTTCCGGCAGCTATCTCATCACCTGTGTAATACAGATCCGGACCTTTTCGGACAATGATATAAGAATTGCTGACGCTTACTCTCTCCGACAGGGACTGCAGATAAGTCGGGTCCTCGATGATCGAAGGGTCCCTGTCCAGGTCCGCCTGTATTTTCTCATAGGTGCTGTCCAACAGTTCACTGTACTGCTGGTAATCATCCGTCAAAGACGCGTAATTTCGGTACTCAAAGGGGCTGTCGCCGCTTCTGTCGCGCGCCACAAGATTTCCGATCACGATAAAGGACAGCATGAACAGAAGTACCGGCAGGACAAGTACCATAATAAACGCTATGATTAGTCTGCGCCTGAACGTCATAAAAAGCCTCCTGCGCCGCGCCGCTCTGCAGCGCGGTCACACTCTCTCCCTTAATTATCACGCTTTATTATCTCATACTTTAGCCGGAAACGCCACGCCGCCCTCGTCCGCGCGCCGCCCTCCCGGCTTTCCTTATTGCGTCAGGCCGGGTCCGGTGTCATAATTACAGCAGTTCACCATTTGACAAAGGGAGGCCTTAATGGAAAAAATCACAAGCTTTACGATCAATCACCTCGACCTGGAACCGGGCGTATATGTCTCCAGAAAGGACCGCTACGGCGACGCCGTGATCACACCTTTCGACCTGCGCATGACTGCTCCCAACAAAGAGCCCGTCATGAACACCGCGGAAATGCATACGATCGAGCATCTGGGCGCCACATTCCTCAGAAACCACCCCGAGTTCGCGGACAAGACCGTATATTTCGGCCCCATGGGCTGCCGGACCGGTTTCTACATGCTTCTCGCGGGAGATTACACCTCCGCGCAGATCGCTCCTCTGGTGACGGAAATGTTTACGTTCATTCGCGATTTTGAAGGGGAGATCCCCGGCGCGGCACCGAGGGACTGCGGCAACTGGCTCGACCAGAACCTCGGGATGGCGCACTGGCTCGCGAACCGGTATCTCACGAACACACTGATCGGGATCACACAGGAACATCTCGTATATCCGGAGTGATGATCGCCAATAAGGCGGCCGCCCCCGCAAGGGGCGGTCCCGGATCAGGCACCGAGCGCCCTGACCATGTGCTCCACGATCGAAGCGCAGTGCTCCGCGGCCTTGGCCTCAAAGAGCTCATAAGACATTTCCGTGCTCTCGTCCGCCTTGTCGGAGATCGCGCGGACGATCACGAAGGGAACGCTGTTGATATATGCCGCCTGTGCGATCGCAGCCCCTTCCATCTCTGTGCAGAGGCCTCCGAACTGCTTTCTGATCACGTCTTTTCTCTCTCTGCCGCAAATAAACTGGTCCCCGCTGACCACGCGGCCTTCAAAGACGCCGATCTCGGGAGCGGCTTCCCTGCACGCCTTGACAGCGGCAACCCGGAGCATCGCGTCCGCGGGGAACGCGAGTACCTTCATCTGCGGCACCTGTCCGGGCTCATAGCCCAGGCCCGTCACATCCATGTCGTGATACATCGCGTCGATCGAGACCACGATATCCCCGATATCGATATCCTCATCCAGTGAACCCGCCACGCCTGTATTGATCACATGGGTCACATCGAACAGATCGCACAGGATCTGGACGCAGAGCCCTGCGTTGACCTTTCCGATCCCGCAGCGGACAATTACCGCCTGCGTCTCCCCGATCTTTCCTTCATAGAAATGCATGCCGGCCTTCTCTGTTATCACAGCGCCGGACATATTGCGCACAAGTCTGGCCACTTCCACTTCCATCGCGCCGATAATTCCGATCTTCACCGATTATTCCTCTCTTTCCTCTGCTCCCTTTGAGCAGCTGTTCTTTCTGTCTTTTTTCTTCCCGGACATGTCCCACACCGCCAGGATTCCCAGGCCCGCCGCGCTTAAAAGGATCCCCGCGCCAAGCCCCGGTACTCTATACTGCATTTTAATATGATTTTCCCCGGGCACAAGTGGAATTTGCACAAGGCACCCCTCGAAGTCTTCAATCCGCGCCTTTTGTCCGTTCACGCGGGCGCTCCAGCCCTTGGACGCGGGTACGCCCAGGACCAGTTTCTGTCCTTCCTGCGCGTAAACCGTACAGGAAATCTTCCCGTTCGAGATCAGCAGATCCCTGACAGCTGCGCCTGTTTTCTCCCGGATCTTCGCGGTGAGCTGCCCAAAGCGCGCAAGGTCCAGCGCATAGAACTGTTCATCCCGCAGCTTCGGCTCTCCATCTGTCTCCAGCGTGATCTGTGCCGTGCCGTCTTCCGATACAGGGATATAAAACACCGATGGCGAGAGCCATCCCCCGTAGCCAAAGGCCCAGCCGTCAGCCACGGTCAGCCTGCCCTGCTCCTGCGCGTCGTCCCACCACTTCGGGTCATCGTAATCGGCCTCGAAGAGCCAGGGGAGATTGCCGTACAGGCAGTACCCTGCCCCTTCCCGGGCGGGTACCTTCAGTTTCCATGTCGTTATACCCCTTTCATACGATTTTTCTTTCTCTGCACGGATCCACAAATTCGCCTTCTCGCCGGAAAGTGAGCTGTAAAGCGCCTCCGTGAAGGCGAAGGGATCGCCTTCTTCTGTCACCTCCGGGCCGCTTCCAATACTGTCCGGGAGCAGCGCCATCGGGAGCGCGTATGGATTGACGTAAACCGCCTTTGTGTTGTGGCTTCCAAGTTCCGGGACCTCTCTCAGCCCCGGGATCCCGTAGGGTGTCAAAATATACCTGACGCTCAGCAGCGAATCCGCCGGGAGAAATGACGTGTTCACAATGTTGAAGCTGTCATATTCTTTCCTGTATCCAAGGCGGTCAAGAAACTCTATCTGTATATTCTCGGGGCAGGATGTATATCCGCTTATCGAGGCGTATCGATAGGCCATCGCGTCAAGATAAGCCCCCGTCAGGCCGTCAATGTTCGTGATCCTGGCCGCCGTCTGGGAGACGCGGTAGAATCCGGCCCTGTCGTATTCCTTAAGAGCCTCGATCTGTGCCTGTGCTTCCCTGCTGTAAGCGGCGTATTCCTGCGCCGTATCCGTATGATAGATGTTCAGGATCGCCCTTGTCTCCAGGAACGCTTCCCACAGGCCCAGCGCCACCAGGAGTACCGCCAGGATCTTTCTATGTTTTGCTATGCTCCCCGGCGCCTCCAGGACTTTCAATACCCTGTCCGGCGCGTACAGATATCCCATAAACGCGGTCACTGCCAGCAGCATGAAAATCGCGGCTCTGGTACTGCCCCTTCCGCCCTGCGGCCACACTTTCTGTGACAACAATACCAGAACAAGGCAGGTTCCTCCCGCTTTGGGGATGACCGCCCAGCGCTTCCGGCTGCGGAAACCGCCTTTTCGCGGCAGCGACCCGCACCAATAGGCGGCGCAGTACAATAGGACGAAACATCCCAGATAGCCGAACCTATACCAATAGCTTGTGTTGCGCATGAACAGGGAGAAAACATAGAAAAGCGGATACCAGAAGCATGCCAGCCAGGCTGTCAGGCCCGGCACCAGGATCACAAGCTTTTCCCTTGCACGCACTCTGTCCGAATAGAAATACGCCGCTGTGCCGAAAGCCGCAAGGGTTCCGCTAAAGAACGAAGCTCTGCTGATATCGCTCATCTCTCCGATCCGATAGCTTCTGATGACAGAAAGCGGATTTCCCCGCAGTCCTAGCGGCCAGGCGTACGCAAAGGGATTCCAGCTGCCCGCCTTGCCCTCGCGCAGGGCGATCACATTGGGGAGAAAGAGCACTGCGGCGAGTAAAAGCCCGGTTCCCATCCCCGCCAGATACTTTCCGGCGGCGGACGAAGTCCGGCGCGCCCCCGAATCGTTCCTTTCGTCCGGTCCGCTGTCCGCATCTGCTGTTCCCTGTCCCCGCAGCACTTCATAGAGAAACCACACAGCGCTGAAAAGGTAATTGATCCCTCCTGTGTACCAGTTTGCAAGCACGGAGAGCGCCGCCGGCACTGCCAGCTCCCGCAGCCGGAACCTTCTCGAACTCACCGCGTTATGGATCCCCAGAACAATAAAAGGAAGCAATATGACGCCGTCCAGCCACATCACATTGCTCCCCTGTGCTGTCATATATTGCATCAGGCCATAGCTTACCGAGAGGAGCAGGGTCATCCCGCCGCGAACCTTCTCTCGGAATCTTCGGCCAATAAACCATGCGAAGGCGGCGGACGCAGCGCTGAGCTTCACAGTGATCAGCACTTCCAGAAACAGATTCATCCGGTCCTTCTCAAACAGCAATACGAGCAGGTTAAACGGGGAGGCCAGATAGTAGGCCCAGATCGCCGCAGCGCCTCCCCCAAGTGTGTTCGAAAAAGTATAGACGGCACTGTTTTGGCCCGTCAGCACGTCCCTGTAATAGGCAAAAAGGTCCAGATACTGAAGCTTTGCATCCGTCACTGCCGGAGTGTTGATCCCGAACGGCACATAGTCCCCCAGCAGCATCACAAGCCAGTATATCGCGGCGGTCACTAAAGCCGCCAGCAGCGGATCACGCAGGCTCTGTAAAAGAGTTCCGCTTCCGCGCGCCTCACTTCGCTCCCTTAATCTTATCTCCAAGCGCCCTCAACTCCTCATTATCAGCAAAGACAAGGATCGTATAGTCCCCGCAGGTCAGTTTCTGCGGGTTCAAAGTATAGAACTCCTCACAGATATCCTCGGGCGGCGTGCTGTCGACCCAGGGCTTATCCGGGTTCTCCCCGTATTTCTCGGTCCACTCCTTCTTGCTCTTTTCATCATCCTGAGCGAAATTACGCAGGAGTACGAAGCATTTCCCGGGATGTGTCTGCGGATCATACCAGCTGTCGCAGTTGAGCCAGTGCCTGTAATCCGAGGGATTGTAGTCCTTCCTCTTCCCGTCCTCCGCGCTGTAATCCCGCGTGGGCAGGATCTGCACTTCGCCATTGGAAAGCACCGTGTTGACGCTGGCGTTCCAGAAAGAAGCGTATCCGTAATGAAGGTCATTCTCCTCCAGGAAGCTCACCAGCTCCTCGCTGGGATCCACGCCGATCTTGTCCTTATAGTGTCCCCAGAAATAGACGTGGCAGAACAGGCAGTACGCGGCGATGAGAAGACCCGCGCATATGGCCGTGAGCCGCTCCCTCTTCTTCATATATTCCGAGAGCAGCAGCGCGAACAGCAGTATATCGTTGAGGTAGATCGACAGAAGGTATCTGGGTGCCCACTGATTGCAGGCGATAAACACGCCGGCTACAAGCAGGTTGCTCACCCAGCTGTAAAGGATGAGAAATCTCGTAAACTTGTTTCCGTGCTGTTTGTAGCGGACCAGCGCGACAGACGGGATCACAAATACCAGAAACAGCGCGGCAAAATAGTTCACAAATTTCGAAAGTCCCGGGAACGACAGGAATACCGCGCCCTCCACGTTGCCGAAGATCATAGTGAGATTGCTCACGAACTGTCCGATGGAATGCCACAGGCCTGTGTACTTGTCCATCTTGAGGAAAGAGCCCTTGCTCTCATCCCAGTACATCACGGAAAGCCTGCGATAGCAGACAAACCCTGCGACGACCACCACTGCGATCAAGGCAACTGTCAGCAGGCACCGCCTGTTCTTAAGGACCCTCGAAACTCTCTGGTCATTTTCAAGAAAATAGAAGATCAGAATCGCGGCGGCAAGCGGAAGCGTAAGGATCATATCCTGTCTCACACTTCCCAAAAGCGGGAAGAACAGCACAACTGCCAGCAGCACTTCCAAAAAAGCTTTATAAGCGGGTTTTTCTTTTCCATTCAGCAAAATGATCCTGTGCATAATGCCAAGCGCCATCACGATATCAAAAAAGATCGTTAAATACGCTCCCTGGAAGAACAGCATATCCGTCGTCTCATTCGCCACATCCGCCGTCTGATAGGGATTCATCATCAGCATAAAGGCAATTATGGCAGCCGCCGGGTTCTTGTCCTTCGCGGGAAGGAATAAGTAGAGCGTTGCCAGAAACAGGATCACCCACATCAGGATGACCATCAGCTCTCTCGCCAGCATCCAGTCCTTCACCACTTTCAGGATCGGGATCAGCAGCAGGTTTGGGGACCGCACAAAAAGGACCGTGCTGTAGCACATGCCCGGAGGAAACAGCTTGCCCGATTTCATCTGCTCCACTGCAAGCTGCACATAAAACGCGCTGTCTGAATGAAAGAACGCCTTTGTGAACATGAAAACAATACCGCAGACGCTTGCAAACAAAGCGATCATACACAAAGTCAGAAGGTTCTCGCCGCTTCTGCCAAGACCGGTCTTTTCCGGCAGCGCGGCTGCAGGTGCTTCCGCAGCCTTAGTCTTCTTTTTCGGTACTGCCTTTTTGCTCTCAGATCCCTTTCCCATAAATTTCTCCACACTTAATCTACTGATTAATAATCCGGTTGCTGCTTATTGCAGCAACTATTCTCACATCGCAATTTCTGTGTCCGGGCTTCCCCGTACAGACATATCTAGTATATTACAGAATTGCCGAATTTTGGATTCTTTTTGGAGTTCGTCCGCGCATCCTATTAAGATAAAAAACCTCAGAAACGCCTTCACAAGGTATTTCTGAGGTTTCTTAACATGAGCGATGGGGGGATCGAACCCCCGACAACTTGATTAAAAGTCAAGTGCTCTACCGACTGAGCTAATCGCCCGTATTATACTGTCAAAATATACTATTATATGAAATGAACCGCCTTCAAGGCGGTTCTTTCAAGTGCCCAGAACCGGAATCGAACCAGTGACACGAGGATTTTCAGTCCTCTGCTCTACCAA
>ODAI014483262.1_pt1 | contig 24784 bp, 14 predicted proteins | sample 1539321 | NCBI WGS metagenome assembly ODAI01 (sample SAMN02144231, study PRJEB22623) | gut metagenome | biome: sheep rumen | host: Ovis aries | place: New Zealand
ATCCCCCGCCCTTACCGGAATATCGTCCTCGGGCCAAGTCTCGATGACATCCTGGAGTTTTTGGGACTCGATCGGCTTCACCGGCTCTTCGGAATTTCTCATGAACCACCCGGGAGTCATGGGCATCCTCACGAAATCCACTGCAAGTTCAAGGGCGTAGCCCCTTCTTTCCGAGATTATCTCATAGGTCCCCTCTTTGAACGGTTCTCCGGCCACGGGCCAGCCGTTTTTCCACATGAGAGGGCGGATGGCAAGAACGCTGCGCCCTCCCCGGTCAAGGTCCGCCTCGAAATGGCAGGACATCTTCTGGACACCGTCGCCTTCATCGATAAGGCCGAAATGTCCCGCACCCATCATCCTTTCCTCGGCGGCGAGCACCATCTTTCCGCCTCCGGCGAGCATGTCTCTTCCTACGTTGTCGAGGAACGGCCCGGTAACGTTACGGGATCTTCCGCAAACGATATTGTAGGTGGAATTCACGCCGTCGCAGCAGGTTCCATGTGTTCCGAGGAGGTAATACCATCCGTCGTGGTAGATAAGATCCGTCGCCTCGCAGTCAATGGCGACATTCACCGGCTCGTTGCCCTCTACCCTTGCACCCGTCTTGGGGTCGAGTTCAACCATTCTTATGAATCCGAAATATGTCCCGTATGTGAGCCAGAGGCGTCCTGTATTGGGGTCCAGGAGAAGGCCGGCGTCAATGGCGTCACAGTCCTCATCGAATTCCGAACGGGCGACTTCAATGGGGTCAGAGAATTTGAAATCGGGGGATTCCGGGTCGAGCGTTTTGTTCCACATGGTGAGAACGGTTCCGGCATGACCGCCTCCGAGTCCACCGCCGGTGGAACTGTAGGCGACAAGGTACCGGTCACCTATCTTGATGGCATCGGGAGCAGCTCCGCCTCCGGGGCGTACCGCTCCTCCGTTCCAGGTCCATCCGTCCTCTGAAATGAGTCCGCCGCCTCCGGTTCCGAAAGTGTAGTACTTCCCGTCACATTCCATTATCGTCGAAGGATCGTGGATCCAGGGCTGGCCGATCTGCGCCTTCGCCGAGACAATTGTCAACAAGGCGAACAATATAGCTACAGCTGTTTTTTTCATGGCACTATTTGTTTGAGGTTGTGAAAGATGTGACCGGTATTCCGTCTTCGTGGACGAACCTTACGCAGAAATCGCTCATCCCCGGTCCGTTTATTACGGCGCAGCGAAGAAGATGCCTTCCCTTTGTGAGGGTAAGACGCTCAGACGCACCGTCATCCATGACCATGCGTCTGTCTCCCGAGAGGATGAGAACCTCCTCACCGTCAAGCCACCACATGGACGCCGAATTGGATCCGGCCATGAGCCTTACGTTCTCTATGGTCTCCGGGACGTCCAGGACGGTAACCGCCCAGAAGATTATGCCGTAACGCTCCTTCCCCAGGCCGGTGGCGTACCTATAGAGCTTGACATTGAAAAGTTTGCTGTCGAGGGCATGCCAGAGGAGTTTTTCCTTGCCCATCTTTACGGCGTCGCCGTCTTTGGGGAGAACCGTAAACTGGCCGGGGAACATCTCCTGGCCGAAAATTTCACGAATATAGCTGTCCGTGAATACAGTGTTTGTCCTGTTGGGCTTCAGGATCGGTTCCAGAAGAAGCCACCTCCGGATAAAACCGTTGTCATCAGGAGAAAGTGACGCTCCCGAAGGATCGCTGAAATACGGCGCCAAAGAGGGGTTTGCGGTAACTGTCGCCGCAGCCCTTTTCTGCGCGTCGGCACCTATGCAGGCGGCCATGCACAAGGTGCAGATGACGAGATATCGGAAAACAGATTTCATATGAACAGAATCAATAATCTATCCAGCGCGAAAGGTCGACCTCCCCGAACATCGGGGCTTTCCTGACCTTTGTCTCCACGTCCGGAATACCGAGTAAGAATTTGTCTATAAAAGCTTCGACTTCGGGATACTGTGACTGGGGAAGCATGCAGTGCATGTGAGCGTCCTGTATGGACCAACCCATCCTGTCTTCCACACCGAAGTGCTCCCAAACCTTGAGGGCAGCGTTCGCCGAAACGTACATCGACTCGTCGGCGAGCCATTTGTAGTCGGGATTGCCGATAAGAAGAAGAGCCCTCGGAAACACCATCGTGCACAGTTCATGACGGTCGTACGGAATTGAAGAGACTCTTTCTCCGGAGAAAGTGTCCCTGAAACTTTCCTTGAACCAGTGGTAATCGGTACGCTCAAGGTCCTCCACCTCTTCAAGGGTATGGGAGACTCTCCATGAAGCGGCGCCACCTCCGCCCGGTTCCTGGGAAATGACCAGGGCCACCCTTTGGTCGAATGCTCCGCACATGAGGGCCATCTTTCCGGCATAGGAACATCCGGTGACACCGATGTGCTTCGTGTCAATCCTTGTGACCTTGGGGCCCAACAGTTCCAAAGCATCTATCATGCGGCTGAACCCCCATGCCCATTCGATGTACGCACCGTTGTCGGTAAGGTCCGGAAACAGCCTGTCGAACTGATAGTGTCCCCTGTCATCCCTTGGTCCGAACTGGCCGTAATTGGTGACCTGCCTTTCGCTGAAATTCATCAGAGCTATCGGCCTTCCGTCAAAAACTTCCGGCGGGAGGGAAATCATGCTCGCGCCTATCATGAGCGGGAAGGGACCCTCTCCTTCATCGGGATACCGGATGACGGAGGAAAGGGTGAGAACTTCCTTACCCACAGCGACATCCACCGTAAGAGTGTCTCCGCTCATCCTTGCGTCTATGCTTGAACGCTCCGGGGAAGGCTTGATGCCGAGCTCATAGAATTGGAGCATGGTGGCGATTTCCGCTCTTCTTTTCTCCCAGTCTCTGAGGCTCTTCACTTTCCTGCCGTCAGAAAAATGGAGCGGATCCGGAAGTTTCTCCTGAGGGCTTTCCAACCCGGAAGGGTTCCATTCCGGTATCGAGAAGACGGAGGAAGGATTCTCATTCTCGTACACAAGCGGAATCCCGCTTGTGCATGAGAGAGTGAAGATGGCCGCAAGAGCGGATATGAACGTTCTTTTCATTGCGGGTCGTTTGCCTATTTCGTGGCGTAAAGGCCTACCGTCGTTCCTGTGAATCCTCCTGCGACCGCGGTTGAAAGATAGGAAGCGTCCACGTTTTCGGCGACAACCTCTTTTTCCGCACCGTCAACACCGCAGCTGAAGGAGAATGTCCGTCCGTCGGGGGATGATACCGAAAGTTCCAAGTAGCCGTATTTTCCGGGCAAAGGCAATGTCCCGAGGGCCACATTTTCGTTTCCCACTTTCTCGACCGCAATCATGGGGCCGTTTTGCCCCGAGTAGACCTTGAGGTAGTACTGGTGCTGTTCGTCCTTGAAAAGAAGCATTCCTGCGGATGATGATCCGCTGGGGATGAAACGCATCGAAGTGGAAGCTGTGAAGGCATGGTGCTGGAGGCGACGCAGGATGAGGGAAGGAGAGGCGAACTCCGTGGATTTGGTGTCATCGCACACCAGCGTCAGGACGCCGTCCTTTACCGTGATCCTTTCGTCTGCCGGGGCCCTAAGGGTCATCCATTCCGGAGAAAAGCTTTCTCCGTCGAAATCATCTTTTACCGTGAAGTTGCCGAAAGTGGGGTTTTCTCCGACGGTGGTGCCCGGATGTCTTACGACAAGGGGAACCGTTTCGAGTCCTTCAGTAAGGATGGGGAAACCGTCATCCGACCAACGGACGGGAACCATGAAGGTCTCCCTTCCGAGATTCTCGTAACCTTTGATATTCGGGCGGCAGCCCAGAAATACTGCCCACCAGTCCCCGCTCTCGGTACGGACCAGGTCCGCATGTCCCGCGCAGGTTACCGGATTGTCCCTTCCCGGATACAGATGTCTCTGCGTCAGGATGGGGTTCCGGTTCCAGGGCTTGTACCCTTCCATGGGGGAATCACTCCGGAAGATGACTTCCGAATGCATGTCGGAAGTGCCTCCTTCCGCCGCCATGAGGTAATACTTCCCGTTTATCTTGTACAGATGCGGGCCCTCGATCCAGATCGGCTTCTTTGAAGGGTCTACCCCCTTGTTGATGATTATCTTGCGTTCCCCGACAGTGCAGTCATTCTTCGTGTCGTATTCCACGATCCGGATTGTCCTGTGGCCGTCGTATTCGGGCTTTCCGTCCGGTGCGTCATCGTTGTTGACGATGTATGCCTTTCCGTCATCATCGAAAAAGAGCGACGGGTCGATGCCCTGAACCTGGGGCAGCATGATAGGATCGGACCATTCTCCGAACGGATCCTCGGTCTTCACGACGAAGTTTCCGGCTCCGACATTGGTCGTTATCATGTAGTAGGTCCTGTTCGCGGGATTGTACTTGATGTCGGGGGCGAATATTCCTCCGCTTATTCCCTGGCGGTCCAGGTTCACAAGCTGCGAAGGACGGTTGAGGACGTGTCCGATCTGTTTCCAGTTGACAAGGTCACGGCTGTGGAAAATGGGCACTCCCGGGAAATAACTGAAAGAGGAAGTCACCAGAAAATAGTCCCCTTCTCCGTTGGTGCAGATGCTGGGATCGGAGTACCACCCCGGAAGAATCGGGTTATACACGTAATCTTCTCCCGGAAGAGGATTGCTCTCATAGAAAGAATCTTTCCCTTCGTACGTGAAGTCTTCAAAAACCGCTACTCCCTCCTGGAGTGAGGGTCGGCAAGCCGTCAAAAGGGCCAATGCCGCCGATATGCAGATGATAGGTCTCATTTCAAGTTTTATTTGCCAACTATCCCTTCAGTGGTCTGTTCCACCTTTTGCATGGTACCGTCCTCGTTGTAGAAGAGTTCGTCCACGCAGACGCTTCTTCTTCCTGTAGCCGGTCCGTACCCCTCAAGAGAGAGGGTGGAATTGTGATAGAAAAGGTAGCTGTGGCCTTTGTAGTCTATCACTCCGGGGTGGATCGTGAAGCTGTCCTTGGCCTGTCCGGTGAGTTCTCCCTTGAACTCCCAGGGGCCTTCGATGCCGGGGGCCATCGCATAGGAGATTGTCTCACCGCCGGCTGAACCCATGGAGGCGTACACGTTGTAATAATGGCCGTTCCTCTTGTAGATCCATGGACCTTCCACGTAGTTCTCCATCGGGAGGATGCGGATTTCTCCTGCGAGCTCCGTCATGTTTTTCTTCAAAGGAGCGAGGAAGCACGTCCCGTTGCCCCAGCAGAGCCAGGGAGTTCCGTCATCGTCGATCATGACGGTGGGGTCGAAGTCATTCCACCATCCGAGAGGTCCGTTGGGAGTCATATCGTCGAGAATGAGTGCCTTACCGATGGCGTCCTTGTAAGGTCCTTCCGGACGGTCGGCTACCGCCACTCCGATGGCTTTGCAGTCGGGGTCTCCGCTCTGGGTCGATACGAAGAAATAATACTTCCCGTCAACCTCGATGCATTGGGAGGCCCATGCTTCTCCGACGGCCCAGCTGAAATCGGTGGGCTTCATTACCGGACCGTGCGCTTTCCACTTCTTCATGTCATCGGTGGAATAGCACAGCCATTCAGTTATGTTGAAGCCGTATTTCCCTTCATACCCCGGTTTGTCGTCGAACTGCTCGTCATGTCCGCAGAAAAGGTACAACCGTCCGTCGGAGGCGATCATAGGAGCGGGATCTGCGGTGTAGCAGTCCCTGAAAAGGGGATTGCCTTCATTGATGAAGGTGTTCTTGTCCGAAGCGCAGGCGGTGCATAGCAGGGCCGCGAAGATCAGTAGTTTTTTCATATGGCAGTTTTATTTTTCGAAGGAAATCCAATCCAGCTCCAGTCCGGAGCCCGAAATGAGGGAAAGTTTCAGATCTTTCACTCCGGTAGCCTGATTCCCGGCGGGGAGTTTGACGGTGGTCCAGTCCTTGGCCGAGGGAAGGTTGAAAGGTCCGGTCGATTCTTCTTCGCCGGTGCTCAGGGAAACACTGCAGTTTTCCTTGGCCCTGTATCTGAAGACGACCTTCCCGGGAACGGTCTCCCCGAAATCGATCCTGTCATACCTTACCCATGCTCCGGGGGCGCCCAATGAAACGTACCATCCGTCGAAAGGACGGGACCTGTCCAGGAAGGACAGGCTGGTGGTGAGGTGATAGATGGCGCTGTATCGGTCAATCTGGATCGTGTCGGAGGACTTGGTGATTCCGACTCCGCGGAATGTGGGAGTTACGGGCTGGATCGTGCCGTCTTCGTTGAAAATGACCTTGTCGATGCGTACGGAGCGGTTCTTGTCGAAGTCCGGAGAATAATCGTTGTGATGGTAGAACAGATACCACTCTCCCTTGTACTGTACCAGGGAGTGATGATTGGTCCAGCACTCGTTGGGGGATTGGGCCATGATGATCCCTTTGAATTCGAAAGGTCCGAGAGGATTGTCGCTCATCGCATAAGCGAGGGTTTCGGTCTTGTCCTGAACCCAAGGGTAAGTGAGATAGAAGTGTCCGTCCTTTTCGAAGATGAACGGTCCTTCCTTGAATCCCGCCGGAAGGGGTTTGTCAAGCTGGACGGGACTTCCGACAAGTTCGGTGAGGTCGTCATTTATCCTTGCCCCCTGGAGTCCCATACCGGACCAATAGAGGTAAGTGTTGCCGTCCGAGGCCTGAAGGACACAAGGGTCGATTCCGAAAACGCCGGGGATTGATTTTTCCCTGGCCTTGTACGGACCGGACGGTGAATCCGCCACGGCGACACCTATCGAGAATCCCGGCCCCTGGGCTGGAGCGTTCGGGAAAACGAAATAATACTTGCCGTTCTTTTCAACGCAGTCGGGAGCCCACATCGAATAACCTTTCGGGTTGCCCCATGGGACGTTCTCCTGTGTAAGGATGACCCCGTGGTCGGTCCAGTTTATGAGGTCTTCCGAGCTGAAAGCGTGATAGTCCGCCATGCAGAACCATCTTCTCTCCGGCTCCACCGGACTTATGATGTCGTGGGAAGCGTAAAGCCATACTTTGCCGCCGAACACCCTTGCCGTGGGGTCAGCCGTGTACTGGTCCCTGATGACCGGATTCTGCGCAGACAGCCCCGATGTCGCCATGGCGATCGCTATGAAAGCAGTTATAATCCTTCTCATATGTCAGCTTTTTTTCGTTGTTGCGCTAAAATAGACAGAAGTTGCCGAAAGTGCTTCAATCCCTGATGCAATTATTGTCGCTTTCGGACCATTCCGCAGGAAGATGCCGAAAAGAGGCCTTGTGACGTCATTTTCTGAAAAGAAGCGGCAGGAATTCCCTCAGACACCTTCGCCAGGTCAGCCATTCGTGGGCTGTACCGGGAGAGGAGTAATAGGTGTTCCTGATGCCGATTTCGGTAAGGCTCCGGCAGAATCTGTCCGCGCCGAAGTTCTCTTCCGAACCCATTCCCATGAAAAGGACATCGACCTTGTCGTTGAATGAATCCGCATCGGCGAAAACGCCACCGTAGATTGTCTTGAAGTCTGCCCCGGGCATCATGAAGATCGCGCCGCTGAAAGTGCCGATTCCCGAGAACTTGTCAAGATGGGCGAGAGCCACATCGAAAGTCTGGTGTCCGCCCCAGGAAAGGCCGGCCATGGCTCTACTCCTTCTGTCAGTCCTTACTCGGAAAGTCTTCTCGATGTAGGGGATTATTTCGTCAAGGAGGATCGGGTAGAAGGATGCTCCGAACTCCTCCATGGACTCACCCTTTTTCGCCCCGAAACCGTATCCGCAGTTTCCGTAGTCCATCACGACTATCATCGGAACGCATTTGCCCGAAGCGATCTGATTGTCAAGGATGTTCGCAAGTTTTCCCTGCTGGTGCCAACCCCTTTCGTCTTCACCCATCCCATGTTGAAGATAGAGGACGGGATAGGATTTTCCGGAGGTTTCGTATTCGGCCGGAGTGTATACGAAGCATCTTCTTTGTGCGTTTTCGATATCGCTCCAGTATTGGCATTCCCTCACCTGTCCGTGAGGAATGGACTTGTCGAAAGAATAATAAGCCGCCTCTTCGGCCGACTCCGGAATCTCTATTCCGCTTGTCTGCTGGCTGCAGCCGTAGAAGGTTTCACTGTAAGGGTCATTCACCCTCACTCCGTCAATCAGCAGCGCGTAATAGTGGAATCCTACCACCAGGGGGTCGGTTTTCACTTCCCAAACCGAGTCATCTATTTTAGACATGGGATATTTCGTGCTGCAGATATCCACCTCTACTGAAGAGGCGGTCGGCGCTTCGACTCTGAAGGTTACCTGCCCCTTTTCATCGACGCATGGGTAATCTTTTTCAGGAATGTTCGTTTGAGCGGGTATTCCGGGAAGAACCTGGGCGTTCAGGGACAGTCCGGTTGCCGCCAAAAGGGCTATTATTGACAGTGTTTTCATTTGAACAGCGATTGTAGTGTTTCAGTGAGATATTTTCTGGCGTTCATCCATGTATGGCCGCCGTCTGTTGTGATGCTCTTGTAACGGATGCCTTTGGAATCCAGATATCGGAGGTTTTCGGTGACGCCTCCATAAAGGAAGTCTTCTGATCCGACGCCGTACCACAGCAACTTGAAATCCTTGTTGACGAGGGTGGGGTCAGATGAATACCTCGGGAAACAGGAGTCCATCATCTCGGGAGTGAGATACGCACTGAAGGAGGCGACCCACGAGAACAGTTCCGGATGGCTCAATGCGCAGAAGAGGGACTGTCCGCCGCCTCTTGAGAATCCCGCTATCGCCCTTGATTCCTTTTCTTCGATTGTCCTGAAGTTATCTCTGACATAAGGCATTACGCATTCCGTCAGCTCCCTTGAGAAAACCCCGTAGAACCGGGTTGCGGCCATGGACGAGGGTTGGGGCGTTGCCCCCATATTACCATAGGGCATGACGACAATCATGGGCTCCGCTTTCCCTTCGGCGATGAGATTGTCCAGGATAGTGTTGACTTTTCCGACCCTGAACCAGGTCTCTTCGGTGTCAGTGGTTCCGCTGACCAGATAGAAGACGGGATAATCTTTTCCGGAAGTTTCGTATCCGGCCGGAGTGTATACCGCCAGCGGACGCCATCCACTGAGAACCGATGAACGGTAAGAACAGAAAGATACCTTTCCGTGGGGAACGTCCTGTACAGTGTAGGGAACACTTTCCTCAGTGCTCCCGAACATCGGAGGGATTTCGACGAGACTGGCTTTGAAAGTTTCATTGGGGAAAATGTCCCTGTTGAGGGGGTCGGAGACGCTGACTCCGTCCACGATGAAATTGTACGGGTAGATATCCCTTCTTTCGGGCTTTACCTTCAATGTCCAAAGGCCGTCCCTTCCTTTTTTCATGGGGACAGGAGAGTCGAGGAACTGGCTTGAGAGCAGAACCTCATCCGCATCGGGGGCGGAAATGTTGAAAGTGACGCTTCCATCCATGGCGTTCACCAACGGGGAAGAAGGGGATGAGGAATGATAGTCCTTTTCCTGCGTGTAGGGTATTCCCCAAAGCTGAAGCATCTTCGCGGCATATCTTCGGCCCATTTCGCGGTAACCGGCTGCATCGAAATGAAGGAAATCGAAGTTCTGGGTAACTCCGTCGGAATATACCGTATGGGCCGTCGGGATGACCCTTCCTATGGTGTCGATTATCTCATTCATCGGGGCGCATATTCCTCCCCTGTCCGCCGCTACCACTTCTCCGACAAGGAGGGGAACATCCTTGGCTTTGAGATTGAGGTCCTTGAGAAGGGACTCATAGACTTGGCGTACATTGTCGCACCACTGAGGGTCTCCGGTATTTGTCTCTCCCTGGTGAAGGAGGATGCCAGAGATGACTCCGTCCTTCTGGGCTTTTTTCGCAATTTCCACGAGCCTGTCGTAAGGGTGTCCGCCATAAGACTGAAGCATCGGAATCATCCATTCCGGAGCGGTTTTGGCGTATTCGTCAATCCTCTCCTTCATGAAGCCGTCAATGCTGATTCCACCTACGGCGACGTGCACAATGCCGACGCGGTGGTCTTCCGGAAGGTATTCCAGAAGGGTCCTGCCGAAGTAGTCTGCGGGAGTGAGTCCCGTTGACTCGCGGCAAAGGGGAGGAACAGCTTTGTACCATTTCCCCATCTTCCTTGAGCCGTCCGAAAAGTCAACGGCGGACATGTTCAGGAACCGTTCGCTTATACCGACGGAATCGACGGCTTCGATACGGGCGTTTCCTTCCATGTTGGACTGTCCGAAGCAGAGAAAGATGTGAAATTTTTGGTCTCGGGCTGACACCGACAGGATAGTGAGGGCGAAAGCCAATGAAAGAAAGAATCGTTTCATCGGATGCTGCTTTTTATTTGGGATCCGGTACCGGTATCACCCGGTGCCGGATCAATGTCAATCATTGAAGGAGGAGGTCTCCCCCCTCCTTGTCAATACTAATAACCGGGATTCTGGACCAGGTTGGGGTTCACGTTCAGTTCCCTGAAGGGGAAGGGGAAGACTTCGTTCTTGCCTTTCTTGAATCCCATCTCGGGATGAGCGGTGGTGCACCACTTGGCGTCGCTATCGTCGATGTATCCCTTGTGCTCTGCGGCACCCTTGGTCACCATTTCGTCGCACCAGTTGGGGAGGTACTTGCCGTTGTCGGCGAGTTCCTTGTCGGCGATGCCCCAACGTACGAGGTCGACGAAGCGGCAGCCTTCCATCCAGCATTCGAGGAATTTCTCGTTCTGGACCTCCTGTAGGGTGAGGGTCGAGCTGATGTGCTTGGCCTGAGCCCTTTCCTGGACCTTGTTCAGATAGGTGAGACCTGAATTGTCACCGGTCTGGGCGCAGCACTCGGCATACATGAGGAGGACCTCAGCGTAACGCATCACCACGAGGTTCCACTGGATTTCGTTGTTGGGTGCGAAATCTTCGGTTCTGAGAAGACGTTTCCACATGAACCAGCCTACGTTTCCGTAGACTCCGTCAGGAGCGGAGACTCCGCGGCTGGGGTCTTTCTTCTTGTCGGCGAGGGTGGGATATTTCGAATCCGAAGCGTAAGGCATTTCGTAGAGGATTTCGTCATAGCTCTTGATCCATGCCTTGCGTCTTGCCGACTCGATTCCGTCATTGGCCAAAAGGGCGTCAACGAACTTCTTGGAAGGGTTGTACCAACCCCAACCGTCGTTCTCGGGAAGCTCTGAGCCAGCTCCGTGAGGGATCTGGATCTTGGAAGCGCGCCAGCCCCAGAGGCTCTTGAAGTTAGGCTGTGCCCTCCAGTAGTAGTCGGTGACGGTAGCGTCATACTTGAGGTTGAACTCGAATATGGTTTCCTCGTTTCCGCGGCCGCTGTAGTGATACAGGGAACTCATCTTGTCGGAAGGGACAAGGTCATATTTTCCGGAGTCGATGACCTTCTTGAGGGCATCCTTCGCTCCGGCATAGTCCTTCTTGAACATGAGAGCCTTGCCCTTGAGCGCGTATGCGAATCCCTTGGTGATCTTTACTGCTCCGTCCATGTCCGTCTTGGAAGAACGCTCGGGAAGATCGTTGATGGCCAGGTCGCAGTCTTTCACGATGAAGTCGAGGATGGCTTCCTGTGATTCTGCGTTACCGGGACGGTCAGCTCCGGTGAGGCAATGGTCGACGATGGGAGGGGTTCCCCAACCCAGGGCGAGCAGAAGATGGGCATGTGCCCTGAAGATACGGGCTTCAGCCACGCACCTCTTCTTGACGGGAGTGTCAGCGCTTTCCGCGAAATGGTCGATCACGAGGTTGGCGGCGTTTATGATCATGTAGTATGCTTCCCATGAACCGGCGATGACATCATTGTTGGAATCAAGCCAGAAAGCGTTGATCTGGTTACCGGAAACACCGTCGGCTTTGTTCTCTCCCGCTACGTACATGTCGTCGGAAGCGTATTCGAACGGGTTCAGAAGAGGACATTCGTTCCATCCGGCATCGGTGAACATGGAGTTGGAAAGGAAACGTCCCGCAGTGTAGTATACGTTGATGAGGGCGGACTCGGCATCTTCATCCGTCTGGTAGAAATCCTCCATCGAGATGACGCCGTGCTGTTGGATGTCCAGTCTGTCCTCGCAACCTGAGAAAATGAGGGCCGCAGAAGCGACAGTCAATGCGATAAATATCTTTTTCATGATTAAAATGCGATTACGGGTTAAAACTCGACATTTACTCCGAGGACTACGGATTTGGCGGTAGGATAGTTACCCATATCGAAACCGAGTGCGTTTCCGCCGGCCGATGCCGTTTCCGGATCAAGTCCTATGTAATTGGTGAATGTGAAGAAGTTGTCAAGCATGACAAACGCTCTGAGATTGCTGATGAAGACCTTCTTGAGCACATCCTTGGGAAGGGTGTAACCCAGCTGGATCTGCTTGATCTTGAAATAAGATCCGTTGAATACGCTGAGGGTTGAGCTGAAGGCTTCCTGAGTCCAGAAGTTGGCTGCAGGGAACTTCGCGGTCTTCTCGTCTCCGGCCTTCTTCCAGGAGTTGTTCCAGTAGTATGCGTAAGTGTTGCAGGAAGGACGGTCAACACGGAAGGCGGTGGGATAAATTTCCACTCCGGCGACTCCGCTTCCGAAGACCGAGAAGTCGAAGTTCTTCCAGTTGAGGTTGATGGTGAGTCCGTAAGTCATATCAGGAATACCCTTTCCTATCATTACGCGGTCAGCGGCCTGGTCAGGGGAGATGGTCGTTCCGGCCGGGTGTTTGTTGCCGTTCTCGTCGGTCTCGTAATGGGTGTAGACTACGCGGCCCTCTTCATTGATTCCTTCGGCGTTGAATCCGAGCATGTACCAGATAGGATAGCCCTTTTCGAAGGTGGATGTGAGGTATGTTCCCTGGACCGTACGTCCGGAGATCTGACCGACTGTAGGCTCAAGATAAGTCACCTTGTTCTTGAGGAATGACATGTTTCCGGTAACGGAGTATCCGAAATCACCGATCTGGTCTCTCCAAGAGATTTCGAGCTCGAGTCCGGTGTTGTTGATCTTACCGGCGTTGATGGTGGTTGAGGAGCTGAGTCCTTTTTCCGAGAACATCGGAGATCCTACGGTGTATGAAGGATTGACCGGGATGAGAAGGTCACGGGTGTTCTTGTTGTAGTAATCGATTCCGAGGGTGAGTCGGTTGTTGAACATCCTCACGTCAAGACCGAGGTCTAGCTGCTCGGAGGTCTCCCACTTGAGGTCAGGATTGGCGAGTCCCGAAGGAAGGGAACCGGTATCCATCGCGGCTGAGTTCACATGGTACTGATACCATACGGCGTTCGAGAGGATGGATGTCGAATAAGGATAGTTGTTCAGCACGTTGATGTTGCCGTTGATACCCCATGAAGCGCGCAGCTTGAGGAATGAGAGGATGGAAGGATCCACGTTGTCCCTTATGAAGCGCTCGTTGCTTATGGTCCAACCTGCGGACACTGAGGGGAAGTATCCCCAACGGGAACGGGCGGGAAGTTTGGAGGAGTCGAATGCGTCAGCACGGAAGTTCGCCTGGATGCTGTACCTGTTGTCATAGGTATATCCGATACGTCCGAAATATGCCAGCGAAGCGGAGCGGTTGGGCTCATTGCTGATGGTCTTCGTAGTGGAATCGGTATCCTTGAGGTAGCTGAGGAACTGGAAGTTGGGCTGGTATCCCTTGAGGATATCGGGACCGGTAGCCTGACCGCTCATGTTGTCCCAATGGTTCTCGATGAAGGACATACCCGCCATGGCGGAAACGTCGTGCTTGCCGAAAGTGCGGTTGAAGTTCGCGAAGTTTTCCCACTGGTAGTTGTATCCGGTGTTGACAGATGCACTGAGGTTATAGTTGGTCTCCTTCACCGTAACGGTGGAGAAGTAAGGCTCGGTGTAGCTGTGCGAATTGTAGTTGGATATGCTGTATCCGAAACGGCTGGTGAAGGTCAGACCCTTGATGGGAGTGAAGTTGGCGTATGCGATTCCGCGGATGGTGATACCGCCTTCGGAAGATTCTGTGGCGTCCCTGCGGACGAAAGGATGACCGGACTGGGTTTCACCGATGAGAGGAACTGTCCAATAGAGACCGGTCTCGGGGTCCTTGATGAGTTTGTCACCTGCGGCCAGGTGCTCCTTCATACCCTGGGAGAGCTTGCTCTCGTCTCCGCGAACTGGGAACAGAGGGGAAGAAGTGATGGCGGACAGCATGGCGGAACCGTTGTCATTCTGCTCGGAAACGCTCTTGCGGCTCCATTTTTCGATCGAATTGTTGACACCCACGGTCAGCCAATCCTTGATCTTGTAGTCCGCATTGACCTGGAAAGTAAGCCTGTCATACGCATCCTTGTCTCCACGGAAGATACCGTCATTATGGACGTTGTTGATGGATACGAAGAAACCTCCACGGTCATTACCGCCCTGGAAACCTACGGTGTGGCGGTTGCTCCATGTGGGGACGAATATCTCCTTGCTCCAGTCAACATCGGTAGACCCGTCGTAGTAGTTGCTGAGGGCTGCATCGGTCAGATAACCGTTAGCCTTACCGAAAGCTATATAATCCTGCGCGCGCATGATGTCAAGCTTGCGGGAAAGTGAAGAATAGGAGAACTGGTTGTTGTAGAAGATCTTACCTTCTCCCTTGGATCCGGTCTTGGTGGTTACGAGGACGACACCGTTACCTGCTTCAGCTCCGTAGATTGCAGCGGATGCCGCATCCTTCAGAATCTCGATGGACTCGATCATTTCAGGATCGAGATACTGGATGCTCGAGACCTTGAGACCGTCGACTACATAAAGAGGTGAAAGGTTACCGGAGTTGGAGGAATATCCACGGACACGGATTTCAGCGCCATGACCGGGGGCTCCTGAAGTGTTGATGACCTGGACACCGGAAACTTTACCCTGGAGGGCGGCTGCAGCATCGGAAGTGCTCCTGTTCTGGAGATCCTCCTTTCTTACTGATGCAACCGAACCGGTGAGATCACTCTTTTTCTGGACACCGTATCCGATGACCACGGTTTCTTCGAGGAATTCGCTGTCCTCCTCGAGGACTACATTGAAAATTGTCTGGTTGCCTACGGAGATGGTCTGTGTGGCATATCCGATGCAACTGACACTCAGGCTCGATCCTGCGGGAACCTGGAGCTTGAACGCTCCGTCTACGTCAGTAACCGCTCCGATTGAAGCGTTTCCGACAACCGTAACGGCGGCACCGATTACCGGAGCTCCCGTCGCGTCCACAACAGTACCGCTTATGGAGCGGTTCTGGGCTGATGCCGTTGTTCCCAACAAGCTCGCCACAAAAATGATTGCGGCGGCCACTCTTGCAAACAATTGTTTAGCCATAAATAGATGGGGTTTTTGATTGGTTTTTATGATATTGTGTCTAATGTTGGCGCGGTTGTGTCCGTCGCAAAAGTACCTTCTTCTATATGGCGGTGCTTTAAAAAGGCGACCTAAAACGGTTAAAAATCAGTCACTTTTTGAAAAGACGCCATAAGTTGGACGATTTTTGAAACCTTTTGAACGGAAAGTGAAGATGAATATTGCTATCTTTCGCCCATAAATCATTCAAGATGAAAAGAACCGCACTTCTGACCGCAATATTATCTCTTCTGTTACCCGTTGCCGCATTGGCCGGAGACTATCAGTTCAGGAATTTCAGTACAGATGACGGATTGCCGGACAATTCCGTCAGATCGTCATTCCAGGACAGCGACGGTCTCATGTGGTTCTGTACCCGTGACGGCATATGCATGTATGACGGTCTCCACTTCAAAGCGTTGGAAGACAGCTCCTGTGATATACTTGACGGCTTGGCGATATGCCTTTCCGAAGACAGGGGTCGCCGTCTATGGTTCGTTACTACCAGAGGAATCGGCTTCCATGATCTCGATACCGGTGAAACGAGAACCGTCTACAGGAATTCCGGAGGTCTGATAGGAGCGGCGGACATAGCGATCGACCGCTCGGGTAAAGTCTGGATCGCGGCGGAGGACATATTCTGCTGGGACCCTTCGACGGAGAGTCTTGTGGATTATACACCGATGGCCCAGTTCAAGAGCGACGCCCTTTCCGCGGACGGCAACGGCAACATCTGGTTTTTGAATGAGACCGGAAGCCTATACCGCTTTGACGGGCGTAGCAATTCCTTCGAACTGCTCTGGAAGTCACCGGCGGCCGGAAGGTCATCCCGTCATGCGATTCTTTCCGACGGCAATGGCCATGTCCTTTTTTCGGCGGCGCAGGGCAAGGTCATGCAGGCCGATATCCTTACCTATGCGATCGCCAAGCTGTATGATACCGACGCCAATGAAATACGCTGCATCATTCCCATGGAAGACGGAACCTGCTGGCTCGGAACCGACAGGGGGATAATCGTCACCGACGGGGAATCCTATGATTTCGTGACCCATGAAGTTTCCGATCCCTTCTCTCTGGCCGGTGAAGACGTGTGGTCAATGTTCAGGGACCGTCAAGGTAACATCTGGGTCGGCATGTTCTACAATGGGCTCAGCCTTTATAGGAACACCTCCGGTCTTATCAAGCGCTATTACGGCAAGCAGTCGGGAGGCATACTTCATGGGGAGATGATCCGTCCGCTGCTTCAGGTTGACGAACGCCATCTGATGGTCGGGGCGGAAGACGGCGGCCTTTCGCTCCTTGATCTTACGGACGGAACGGCGGAGGACCTTTCTTTCTACGCCCCTGACGGATCCAACCAGAACATCCAGGGCCTGTGCAAATCCGGAAACGACATCTGGATAGCGACTTTCGGAAACGGAGTGTACCGTATGAATTACCCCTCCAGGAAGATAGAACGCAACTATCTGTCCGATCTTTCCGCCGCGACGGTATTCAGAAGAGCTTCCGGAGAAATACTTCTCGGAACCACTTCCGGTCTTTACAGCTATGACAAGACCACGGACAGGTTCCGTTCGCATCCGGAATACGGCGGATCCTTCATACATACCATCTGGGAGGACTCACGTGGGACCCTGTGGATAGGAACTTACGGAGACGGACTTTGGGTGGAAAAAGCCGGAAAGGCCATTCATGTCACTTCGCGCGATGAAGAATACGGTTTGACCTCTGATTATATTACAAGCATACGCGAAGACAGCCGCCACCGGGTATGGGTATGTACTGAAGCCGGAGGAGTGTGTTACGTCTCTCTTGATGAGATGCCGTCTGACGGGAGTTTCAATTTCAGCAACATTTCCCGTAACAACGGGCTCATTTCATCCATCGCTTCCTGCATCCTGGAGGACCTGGACCAGGTCCTTTGGCTGACGACATCAAACGGCATCGTGAAACTCGACCCTGATGACTTGTCCATAAGGGAAGTGTACAAGGAGTCGCACGGCAATACGCTCAACCAGTATTCGTACGGGTCTGCCTGTGCGACATCGAGCGGCAGACTTTTCTTCGGAACGAGCAAAGGAATGATTTCTTTCTCCCCGTCCGGCCAGGGAAACCGCAATTATGGTGAGCTGTTCATAACCGAAATACAGGGAACCGGCCCGGAAGGGAACTTCCGCCTCAGCGAAGAGGGCAGGTCCACCATCCGGTCCGGACGGATCAGGGTCAAATATGCCAACATCTCCGCCCTTCTGATCCATTACGCATGCCCGGATTTCCAGAGCGCAAGATTTTCCCTTTTCGAATCCGTGCTCACCGGTGGGCGCAAGACCCTCAGACAACTGTCCACGAGCGGAGAGACTTCTTACACGGACCTCGCTCCCGGAAAGTATCAGTTCAAGGTCACCAGCATGGGAGGCGTGCCGCAGTCCAAGACTCTTGACATCGAAATCATCCCGCCGCTCTACAGGACAAAGGCCGCATATGGTCTGTATTTCCTTCTGTGTTGTTCGCTGGCATTCTTACTCATCCGCCAGGTGAATCATATCCGCAGGATAAGGATGGAACGTCAGGTGGATCAGTTGGAAACCGAGAAGCAGAAGGAAATCTACGATGCGAAGATCAACTTCTTCACCAACATCACGCATGAGATCAGAACTCCCCTCTCGCTCATAAAGATGCCCCTCGACAAGCTGATCGAAACGGGCAACTATTCCGAAGCGAACAAACAGGACCTTCTCACGATGAAGGCCAACACCGACCGTCTTCTCAGTCTTACGAACCAGCTTCTTGACCTTCGCAAGATGGAAAAACAGCAGATTCGCCCCGTCTTCCAGACGAACGATCTCGCCTCTTTGGTCAGGAAGACTTGCGACAGGTTCGTACGCATGGCGGAAGACCAGCACATTGCCTTCGACATATCTTTGCCGGAAGGGGTCGTGCCGGTTGAATGTGCGGCGGAGATGGTCGAGAAGATTCTCGGCAATCTGCTTTCGAATGCTTTCAAGTACGGGGACGGGCACATAAAAGTGTCCCTTGAATCCCTACCGGAAGAAGACCGCGTAAGGGTAAGGGTTGACAGTGACGGAGAGAGGATACAGGAAAAAGACACCGAAAAGATCTTCGAGAAATTCTACCAATCAGGTCCCGCCCGTCTGGGGAAAGGTACCGGTTTGGGACTTCCCTATGCAAGAAGCCTTGCCACCCTTCACGGAGGAACACTTGTCCTTGACCGCGAAGTCAAGGATCTGAACTCCTTTGTCCTTGAACTGCCCGTTCATCAGGAGGGTATGGTTGATATGTCTTCTGCCCGCCCCAATGAAGATGCCGAAGAAAGTACCAGGCCTTTCGACAATTCCCTTCACACCATCCTTGTCGTCGAGGACGATCCTGAAATGAGGGGCTATCTTTGCAAGGAGCTTTCGGAGGATTACAATGTCCTGCTGGCCTCCAACGGAGAAGACGCTCTCGATGTGATCGGAAGGAACAGGGTGGATCTCGTCGTGAGTGACATCATGATGCCCGGAATTGACGGATGCACTCTTTGCAACCGCATAAAATCCAGCATGGAGTTCTGCCACATCCCCGTCATTCTTCTTACAGCCGCAGTCGGCATGACGACAAGAATAGAGACCCTTGAGGCCGGAGCCGACGGTTACATAGAGAAGCCGTTCACCATCGGCCTTCTCCAGGCCAACATCGCCAACCTGTTCAAGAACCGGGAAATCGCGAACCGCCAGTTCACGTCTTCGCCCCTGTCGCATTTCAGCAGCGTCGTCACCGGAGGAATGGACAAGGAGTTCATGGAGAAGCTTCACGACTCAGTGATGAATCACCTTTCGGATCCGGATCTCAACATCGAGACCCTCACGTACGAACTTGGAACAAGCAAGTCCACCCTTTACCGCAAGGTCACGGCCAACACCGGTCTGAACATCAATGAGTATATTCGTGTCAGCCGCCTGAAAAAGGCTGCCGAGATGCTCTCCTCCCAGAAATACAGGATCAGCGAGGTGGCATATATGACGGGATTCTCATCACCGTCATACTTCGCCACATGCTTCCAGAAACAGTTCAACCTGCCTCCGTCCGCTTTCATGAAAGGACTGAAGGGCTAGTCCTGAACGCTTCTGAAGGTCTCTCCGAATATCAGATACGAGGTGTTTCCGGCGATTGTCCCTTCATTCTGTCCCCACAGGAAGGGCCAGTCGTCGTAATTCTCGAAGTGGTCCGGCTGACGGAACAGGAGTCCTGGAGCGACATTGCCAGGGATAAACGAGAAGTCCGCTCGGTTGTTTCCGTAGAACACCTGTTTGGGATGGGTCGCTCCGACCGTAGCCACGAAAGAGTAGTTGTGGTACGGGTGACAACCGAACAGCCAGGCCGGTGTTTTGTAGATGTGCTCTTTCCCGATGATGTCCGGAAAGTGTCTGTGGGCATTGCAGACCGTTGTTCCGAAGGACACGACCTGGCCGCTTCCGGCCCAGTTTCCCGTACCGATCGGGACTCCGTAAGGGTTGTCTTCCTCAAGGCTCAGGACATATTCGAGGTATTTTTCGACGAAGGGACGCAGTTTCTCCTTGTAGGAAGCGTCAAGATATGGAACAGCGTCCAGGGCCGTGTTGATGGCGAACGTGGGGAACTGCTCCAAGGCTGGCCAGATGGCCTGCGTGAACTGGTCCAGATAAGAGGCTTCTTTCGTTGATACGTAAAGCTGAAGCGCCGCTGAAATGTTCCCGAACCCGTTTCTTCCCTGTCTTGTCCCGGTAGCTCTGCCGGACATGAGGGCCATACCTTCCTCCTGAAGTCGGATGGACTGCTTGAGGGCACGTGAAGATAGTTCGGGGTCGAACTCCGACAGGACGCGGCTTGCCGCCGCAAGTACCGTCGCCGCCTGCAGATCAAGGGAAGGATTTCTGCTGGTAAAGGCCCACATGTCGTCAGGGGTGCCGCTTGAGCGGCCGTCCGGGGATTTCTGATAAGGCTTGAGACGGGGGTCATAGTGGAGTCCGTCCGTTATTCCGGCGGCATCTCCCAGATGGTGGTAGTTGTCGAGGACCGAATTGGAAAGAGTCTGTGCCATGTGTCCGATCCGCTCGGCCTGGGCCACCAGATTGAGGACACCGTGCTCGATGTATTGGAGAATATCAGGTGTTCCGTCAGGGCGATGCAGATCCACGTAACGCTGCTCTTCACTGACGAAAGTTTCGTCACGCATCGGATGGAACTGTTCCCAATATGTGATGAGGTTCTGCACCACGCTGATGTTGGATCCGGTCTCAATGTCGAAGTCTCCCGCGTCAAAGAATCCTCCTACGTTCAATCCGGGTATCAGCTCGAGAGCCTTGTACTTCGTGTCGGTAGTGGGACCTTGCCCATGAAGGTCGAAATGGTCCGTTGAAGGCGGGGCCTGAAGATATCCTTCCTTGAAAGGCTCCCCATGCCACAGGCGGTAGCCCTCGTTCACGGCCATGTGGTTCATGTGCACAGGAATCCACACGTCGCTTGTCGCCACCGTTATCTTGTCATACACTGAAGGGTCTATAATGAAGTTTTCAGTCGTGACGGGTCCGTATTCGAGGTAATAGACTCCGTTTTCTTTGACGGAAGTGAAATCGAATTTGGCGTAGTTGTACTTGTAATAGTCTCCCCAGAGTTTTACCGGCCCTGAGAAAACCCTACGGGTTGTTCCGTCTTCCTCAACCTTCCAAAGAGAAGCTTTGGACAAGACTTTGTCCTTCTTGTCAAGTTCGATTACCGCAACTTTGGGTTGGTCCGGGACATATCCGACCTGGGAATAGCCGACATTGGGCTCCCTTATCCATCCGGGAATGGCGTTCGGTTCCACTGTCCAGATCAACACCTTTCCGGTCTTTCCGGAAGGAAGTATGCTCCGAAGTACGATCCAGCCGTTTTGGGCCAGTATCCTGCCGTCGAACAGCATCAGTTCCGCTTCCTCAGAAGAAACCTTTATCATCCTCTCTGGGGAGTCCTGCGCGAGAATGAGGTTGTGACCTCTTTCAATCGGGAGGGGTTCAATGAACTCCCCTGTACCTCTGTCGTCATAGGTCCTGTATCCTTTGAACTGGCGCACCTTTTCACTGTTTGGCCTTGTCCGGGTGTCGCTTACCGCATACCTTGGAATGCGGTTGAACCGGCCGTCCATAATGAAAGCCTTGTTCCAATACTGCGAGGGAAGAAATTCGAGATTGAAACCGGCCTCCCCTTCAAGACTTTCAGGGACCGGTTTGTCCAGAAACACCGATATCTCCACGGCGTTCCCTTTTGCCGTCACCCTGACACGGGAGTCGAAATCATACTCATCGTATCGGAGGCCGACTTCGATGGCGCCGCCTTCTTTGTCTACATCACGGGAAGTCATCTTCGGGACGAGGTCCCATTGTTCGGGAGTTGTGCTGAGACGCACGGCTCCGCCTTGGACAGTCCTTACGCCATGGTGGATTATCTCGATTCCGGAGTCCTTTTCGTCGTTGAATCCCCCGTTGAACGGATTGCTGAATACAAGAACATTGACTCCCTGACGCTCGAAGTACTCGAGTTCACCGAGTTTAAGACCTGACGTTTCAGATTGGCAAGCTGTCGCCAGCATGACTATGGCGGCAATTGGTATTATTCTCATCTCAACAGTATTACTTGCCGCAAGTTATACAGTTCAAACGAGAATGGCTTCAATCAATGTTGCAAATAATATCAGTTTTGGAGCAAAGACGGACTTAAGGGGGGAGAATGTGCGGAAAAAGTACAAAATGGCCCGCGTGAGTATAAGTTGTGTCGGACTATGTGCATTTTCTTGGCGGTGAAGAATATTGCTATCCGATGTCGTAACCCGTGGTGGAACCGAATCTACAGTTCTCTACAAGGCCGATTTCGCTGAGTAATTCCAGTTTTTGACGATAAATGTGTATATTTACACTTATCAAAAAAAGAAACGACATGAAAGGAATGAACAGCGCAATCAATAATGGATTGCTGGTTGGCGCATGCCTGCTGGCAGCCCTTACTTCCTGTACCCCCAAACCGAAACATTTCGAGCTCGGAGGAAACCCCATCATCACGCACATGTATTCAGCGGACCCGTCCGCCCATGTATTCGGGGATTCCCTGTACATCTATCCCAGCCACGACAGGGATAAGGCCATGGGATTCGATATGGAGGATTATCACTGCTACTCCACTGCCGACATGAAGACGTTCAAGGACCACGGAGTCATCTTCAAACCTTTCGAACAGACTAAGTGGGCGACAGCCCAAGCATGGGCTCCAGACTGCGTTGAGAGAAACGGCAAATACTACCTCTATTATCCTACAGACGTCAAGTATATCGGTGTCGCCGTTGCGGACCACCCCTGGGGGCCTTTCTCTGATCCACTCGGTCATCCGCTTATTACCATCGACTCTCCCGGCGTCGTATGTGACAGGGATTTCATCGATCCTTGCGTCTTCATCGATGATGACGGGCAGGCTTACATGTTCGTTGGGCAGAATACCCTCTGCTGCATCAAACTCAATGATGACATGATCTCCTATGATGGGGAAGTACACATCATCGAGGGTCTTGAGGAGTTCTTCGAAGCCGCCTGGATACACAAGTACAACGGCAAATACTATCTCTCATACAGCAACAGTCCCTTCACGGGTCATCAGCCTCAGATCGCATATGCCATGGCGGACAACCCTCTCGGCCCTTACGAATATAAGGGCGTCATCCTCGGTCCTGTAAGCAGCGGTACAAACCATCACAGCATTACAAAGTTCGGCGATGACTGGTTCCTTTTCTATCACACCGGAGATTTGGGCAACTACAATCATCCGGACAGACCCGGTTTCGGTTCAGTTCATCGTTCCGTATGTGTCGATTACCTGTACTACAACGAGGACGGAACCATCAAACCGGTCGAGCCGACAGTGAGCGAAGACAAGCTGAAAAACAATACGGCCTTCAAGGAAGTCTACTGGTAAAGAAAAGGATCAAGGAAACCCTCCATCGACATCGTGGATCCTTTCCCTGATTTAAATGTCCGGAATGATGCTTTCATCGGGTGTTATCTGTTTGTTTCTTGGCGAACTCCGTTATTCATTGACCCCCTCAAAATTATAAAAAGTACGCTAGATAGGCTGGTATATACCGAACTGACTCTTCATGGGCGTAATCCTTCGTATAAATAAGATATCGATCATTAGGCTACAACACCAACCTGGACTATAAGAAGTTCCACCCGACCCTGAAGATGACGCAGCGGAAGGTCATCTATCTCATCACGGATGAGATCGCCCGTGTCCGGGACCTGGAACTCTCCGAATCCCAGGCCTATTTGGATCCCATCCGGGACATCTTCCTGTTCTGCTGCTTCTCCGGCCTCCGGCACTCCGACGTCAACAACCTCCGTCGCAGCGACATCAAGGGCAACGTCCGAACCGACAAGATCCAGCTCTACAGTCCTTTCAGATATTCCCCGGGAGTGATACCGGTTATTTTCTTGAAAATCCTGTTGAAGTGGTGAACGTACTCAAAGCCCAGAAGGCGGGCGGTTTCACTGACGTTGTATCCGGTCATAAGAAGCGTTTTGCCCTTCTCGACAAGGAAAGAATGGATATAACCTATAGCAGTCCCGCCAGTCGACTGATGGACAACGTCACCCAAATAACGGGGTGAATAAGCCAACCGGGAGGCGCAATAGGCGACAGAAGGGACACCCGAGTCGAATTGTCTGCCTTCGGAATAATAATCGGCAAGAAGCTTCCGGAAACGCTTCAGAAGATCATACGACTTCTCCTCATGCATAGAAGTTTGCCTTAGATATATCCGGTTGCAGTATTCCAGAATCAGGTGAAGATAACCCCTGAGAATGCCGCGAAGCGAATCGGAGTCTTCATTCTCCTGGAGTTCCGCCCGCATCTTCCCGATCAGGTCATCAATCCTCTCCCATTCCGATGTGTCGGTACGGAGGGAATCGTTGGAAAAATAGGAGAAGAAACGGTATTCCTCCATCTTTTCCTTCCAGGGAGTCCCACTGAACAGCTCGGGGGACCAAAGTACCGCCCAACCGTTTCTGGTTATCAGACCGCCATCGTCCTCGACACCCCCGACCTGTCCTGGAGCGACTGCTATGATTGAGGAATCGCTTGTCCGGTATGTCTCCATTCCATAAGGGAGGACTTTGGGGAATTCCCTCAGCATGAACAAGCCGTAAACATTGTATCTGTTCAGACTACGTCTGTAAGGCTCCAGTTCATCAAGATGGACCACACATATAAGAGGATGCAGTTTGGGAGCATTGATATAATCCGCGTAATCATTGGGATTATTGATATGCAAGATGCTTTTCATTGGGCCTTAATATGGAGGATCAATGCGCAAAAATACAAAAATCCTGCGAAATCGGTTAATATTTAATAATTATCAGTTAGAACCTGTCCCGAATTCTGCTCTACCTTTGTAAAAAACAATCGCCATGGAAATCAATCGACCTATCAGCAGAAGAACAGCCCTCAAAGTGATGGGCATGGGTATGCTTGCCACATGCGTAGTTCCGCTCA
>ODAI012388275.1_pt1 | contig 24782 bp, 25 predicted proteins | sample 1539321 | NCBI WGS metagenome assembly ODAI01 (sample SAMN02144231, study PRJEB22623) | gut metagenome | biome: sheep rumen | host: Ovis aries | place: New Zealand
AAAATCAATAGGAATCTTTCCGAGTCACCGATTTACCCACCGTGTGCAAGTAACGATTTTTGCGAAAAGACTTCGTACCGCAAAGGCTACTTTCAAAGGCTACTTCCGGGTAGACTAACGGGCAGAATCGGGTCAGGACACCTCTCGCCTGTGGCGACAGGCAACTGCCCGATTTTACACTATCTCTACTGCCAAAGCCCCGCTAAGGCTACTTTCAAAGGCTACTTCCAAGTAGACTGACGGGCAGAGTCGGGTCAGGACACCTCTCGCCTGTGGCGACAGGCAACTGCCCGATTTTACACTATCTCTACTGCCAAAGCCCCGCTAAGTTGCGCCACGAAACAAGACGCCGGGACCGCAGATGTTCCGCGGCCCCGGCGCAAAAGCCCATGATGCCAGCCAGGCTACTTGGCGCTGTGCCAGCCGAGGAAGAGGCGGTAGGCGTCGTTGCCGGTCTCGTCGATGTAGGGGTAGCCCATGCCTTCGACGCGGTCCAGGAACTCGCCGAAAGCCTTGTCCTTTTCCGGCGGCACTTCGATGCCCACCAGCACGCGGCCGAAGTCGGCGCCGTGGTAGCGGTACTGGAAGAGAGTGATGTTGAAGTCGACGTGCATGGCGTCGAGGAAGTTCTGCAGAGCGCCAGGGCGCTCGGGGAAGGCAAAGCGGTAGAGGCGCTCGTCGTGGGCGATGGGGGAGTTGCCGCCCACGAGGTGGCGGATGTGGACCTTGGCGAGCTCGTTGTCGCTCAGGTCCGTGACGCCGAAGCCGTCCGCGCGCAGGGAGGCCACGATCTGCTCGCCGTCCTCCTTGTCCTTGATCTTGAGGCCGACGAGCACGTGGGCCTGCTGGGGATCAATGGAGCGGGTGCAGATCTCGGTGATGCTACGCTTGCCTATGCTCTTGACCAGGGTGCGGAAGGAGCCCACCTGCTCGGGGATGTCCACGGAGATGAGAGCTTCGCGCTGGGAGCCTATCTCGGCGCGGTCGGCGACGTAGCCCAGGCGGTCGAAGTTCATGTTGGCGCCGGAGACGATGGCGACCAGGGTCTTGTCCTGCAGGCCGTGCTTCCTGGCGTAGGCGCGCAGGCCCGCCAGGGAGAGCGCGCCGGCGGGCTCGGCCACGACGCGGGTGTCCTCGAAGATGTCCTTGATGGCGCCGCAGATCTGGTCGGTGCTCACGAGGATGATGTCGTCCAGGCACTCGCGGCAGAGCTCGAAGGTGAGGTCGCCCACGCGCTTGACGGCCACGCCGTCGGCGAAGAGGCCCACCTCGCGCATCTCGACGGGACGGCCGGCAGCGATGGAGCGGCGCATGTCGTCGGAGTCCGCCGGCTCGACGCCGATGACCTTGACCTCGGGACGGAGCTGCTTGATGTAGACGGCAACGCCGGCAGCCAGGCCGCCGCCGCCGATGGGCACGAAGACCGCGTCAAGGGGGCCGGGGTTCTGGCGGAGAATCTCCATGCCGATGGTGCCCTGGCCGGCAATGACGTCCTCGTCGTCGAAGGGCGGAATGAAGACGGCGCCCGTCTCGGCGATGAGCTCCTGGGTCTTCTTGGCGCAGTCGGAGAAGGACTCGCCGGACAGCACCACGGTGCCGCCGAGGCGCCGCACGGCCGCCACCTTGATGGCAGGGCTGGTTTCGGGCATGACGATGGTGGCCTCGCAGCCGAGATGCCTGGCGGACAGGGCGACTCCCTGGGCATGGTTGCCGGCGGAGGCGGCAATGACGCCGCGACGCAGCTGCTCGTCGGAGAGCTGCACCATCTTGTTGTAGGCGCCGCGCAGCTTGAAGGAAAAGACGGGCTGGGTGTCCTCGCGCTTCAGGAGGACGCGGTTGCCAAGGCGCTTGGAGAGGCCGACTGCCGGCTCGAGAGCCGTCTCGAGGCAGATGTCGTACACGCGGCTCAGCAGGATGCGCTTGAGATAGTCGTTGGTGGGCATGGGACGTTCCTTATGGGTGAATATGCCGCGGCTCCCCCTGGCGCCGGAAGGCGCAACAGGAGATGCCGTGCATTGCTGGCGTACTGGAAGCTGCAGGAATATGCCCATTCGCCGCAAATGTGAATGCCAAAATGCCGGTTCCGACCTCGCGCCCAGCAGGGGCAGGCGCTGCTGACGTCACAGTCTTGATAGCCCAAGCGCCTTGAAATCAGGCAAAAATCAAGCCGGCTCGCCAGTCGGGGGCTCTGCGTCCTCCGGAATCCTTGGACACCCGGCAGAGGAGGGGCGGTCAGCTGCCTGCTGAACGCACGTGCGCCTTGTCGCAAGCCCTCGTGCCTGCATCGCAGCCCCCACAGGGGATCCGCGCCGCCCTTGAGCCAGGGCCCGGGGGGCTTTTCCCCAGGCAGAGCAGGTCTAGGCGACAAGCAGCAGCGCATCGCCCTGCTCGAGCACCTCGCCGACGACGCAGGCAAGATCGCCGCCTGCCGTCAGGAAGGCCTGAACTTCGGCAAGCCTGTCCGGCTCCACGCCGAGCAGAAGTCCGCCCGAGGTCTGGGTGTCGAAGAGGGCGTTCTCGAGGTCCTCGTCCTTGGGGCGCTCCCACCTGGTCCTGCAGGCGCAGAACTTGCGGTTGCCGATGGTGCCGGCGGGAACCAGGCCGTCGCCGGCGTAGTCGAGCACATGGTCCATGAGCGGCACGGCCTCGGCCTTGATCCTGACGGTCGTGCGCGAAGCCCTGGCCAGCTCCATGGCGTGCCCGGCCAGACCGAAGCCCGTAATGTCGGTGGCGCCCCGTATGCCGAACCTGGCGATGGCCTCGCCGGCAACGCGGTTCAGCCGGCCGCACCAGCGCCGGATCTGGGCGTCTGCCTCCTCCCAGCCCTCCCAGGCGGCCTTGAGGCCGGTGGCGAGGATGCCGCTGCCGATGGGCTTGGTCAGGACGAGCCGCATGCCGGGCGCAAGGCCGCTGTTCTGGGCAATCTTGGCCGGATCGACGATGCCAGAGACGGCCAGGCCGAACTTGAGCTCGTCGTCCTTGACGGTGTGGCCGCCGGCGCTGACGCAGCCGGCTTCGTGCATGGCGTCGAGGGCGCCCCTGAGTATGGCTGCCAGCTCCTCCGGGGCGCTTTCCGCAAGGTCTTCGGGGAAGCAGGCTATGCTCATGGCGCTCCAGGGCCGGCCGCCCATGGCGTAGACGTCGGAGAGCGCGTTGCAGGCGGCGATCCTGCCAAAGGCGAAGCCGTCGTTGACAATGGGCGAGAGAATATCGACGGTCTGCACAAGGCCCATGCCCTGCGGCATGGCAACGACGACGGCATCCTCGTTGAAGGCGCGCCCCGCCAGGACGCGCTGCTCCAGCTCGGCAGGCATGTCGGCATTCACTTGGAAAAGCAGCTGCTCCAGGGCCCCTGGAGCGAGTTTCGCCGCTCAGCCCGCAGCGCGGGCGCGTTCCATGAGCTTCACCATGGCGCATGCCTCCTTCGGGAAAACTGCGGCCGCCCTGGCCTGCGCGGCCGCGCCTTTCTTATAGCGGCGCCCCCCGCCCCCGGCAAGCCCGGGAGCCGGACGGCCCCTGCCGGCATTGCCAGCGCCAGGCGATTTGCCTACAAAGGCGCAAACGCCGACTACGGCCATGCCCGACAAAGGAGCCGCCATGCCTCTGCTCACTCTCCAGGACGTCTGCCTCAACCTCAGCGGCAAGACGCTGCTCGACAGCGCCAGCCTCGGCATCAATGCCGGCGACCGCGTCTGCCTCGTCGGCCGCAACGGCGTCGGCAAGTCCTCGCTGCTCAGGATGCTGGCAGGACAGCTTGAGCCGGACAGGGGCAGCCTCGTCTACGAGGGCGGGTGCCGCTTCGGCTTCATGCCCCAGGACGTGCCGCTCGACTGGACGGGCCCCGTCTTCTGCGTGGCAGCGGCCGGCATGGGCGAGGAAGGCAGGATGCTCGCCCTGGCCCACACCGTGAGCCAGGGACGGGAGGACGATCTCCCGAAGGCGGACGCGGCCAAGGCCAAGGCCTACATGGAGTCCGGCGAAGGCTGGGAGCGCTACGGCGAGGTGCTCGGCGTCGTGAACAGCCTGGGGCTCGATCCGGCAGCCGACTTCAAGTCCCTCTCCGGCGGATCCCGCCGCCGCGTCGCCCTGGCCAGGGCTCTGCTGACCTCCAGGGATCTCCTGCTGGACGAGCCCACCAACCATCTCGACATCAAGACCATACGCTGGCTGGAAGACTTTCTGAAAAAGCGCATCCGCACCCTCGTCTTCATCTCCCACGACCGCGCCTTTGCCCGCTCCCTCGCCACGCGGGTCGCCGAAATCGACAGGGGCGGCCTCTACGCCTACGACTGCGGCTACGACGACTCCCCCCCCCGCCGGGACCTGCGCCTCGAAAACGAGGAAAAGGAAAACGCGGCCTTCGACAAGAAGCTGGCCCAGGAGGAAATCTGGATCCGCAAGGGCATCAAGGCCCGGCGCACCCGCAACATGGGCCGGGTGCGGGATCTCCTCGCCATGCGCGAGGAGCGCTCCCGGCGCAAGGCCCGCATGGGCGACGTGCACATGCAGGCCCAGGAGGCCGAAAAGTCGGGCCGGCTCGTCATGGAAGCCAAGGACCTCGGCTACACCTACCCCGACGGCTACGAAGTCTTCCACGGCTTCTCCGCCATCATCCAGCGCGGCGACCGCATCGGCATCATCGGCGACAACGGCACGGGCAAGAGCACGCTCATCAAGGTCCTGCTGGGCGAGCTCGCCCCCACGTCCGGCAGCCTGCGCCGCGGCACGAATCTCGAGATCAGCTACTTCGACCAGCTGCGCGAGACCCTCGATCCCGACATGTCCGTCATGGACAGCGTCGCCAACGGCAACAACGTCGTGGAGATCAACGGCGCCAAGCGCCACGTGGCGGGCTACCTCGCCGACTTCCTCTTTCCCCCGGACCGCCTGCGCGTGCCCGTGCGCACGCTCTCCGGCGGCGAGCGCAACCGCCTGCTGCTGGCGCGGCTCTTCACCAGGCCGTCCAACCTCCTCGTGCTGGACGAGCCCACCAACGACCTCGACATGGCGACCCTGGATCTTCTGGAAGAGCTGCTCGCCGACTACAAGGGCACCGTGCTCATGGTGAGCCACGACCGCGACTTTCTCGACAACCTCGTCACCTCCACCTTCGCCCTGGAGGGCGACAGGCTCGTGCACGAGTACGTCGGCGGCTACACCGACTGGCTGCGACAGCGCCCCCAGCCCCAGGCAGAGGAAAAACCCAAGGCCCAGGCGCCCCGGCCCCAGACCGGACGCGCGCGCAGGCTCTCCTTCAAGGAGCAGCGCGAGCAGAACCTGCTGCGGGAGGAGCTCGACGCCCTGCCGGACAGGATCGCGGCACTCGAGGCCGAGCAGAAGGATCTCGAGGCCAGGCTCGCCGACCCGGAGCTCTACGGCCGCGATCCCGCAGGCTTCGAGGCCGTGACAAGGCGCATGGCCGAGGTCGAGCAGGAGCAGCTGGAGGCGCTGGAGCGCTGGGAGGCCGTGGAAGCCAGGCTGCAGGAGCTCGCCGACATCGTGAAGAAGGACTGAACGCCCGCCGCGCCCCATGGGCGGCGCCAGGAGGACTACATGGACACCTATGAAGCCATCGTTACCCGCAGAAGCACCCGCAGCTACCGGCCCGACCCCGTGGAGCCGGAAAAGCTCCGGAAGATCATCGAGGCAGGCCGGCACGCCCCCAGCGGCGGCAACAGCCAGACCAGCCACTTCCTCGTCGTGCAGAAGCCCGAGGCGCTGGCCAGGCTCATCGATCTCGCCGAAAAGGGCCTGGCACGCATGGAGGTGCGCGAAGACACCTACGCCAGCCTCAAGCGCTGCATACTGCGCGCCCGGCAGGGCGGCTACGTCTTCACCTACCATGCCCCCGTGCTCGTCGTCATGGCCAACAAGAGGGGCTACGGCAACGCCATGGCCGACTGCGTCGCAGCCATCGAGAACATGATGATCGAGGCCAACGAACTGGATCTGGGCACCTGCTACATCAACCAGCTCAACTGGCTCGGCGACGATCCCGCCCTGGTCGAGTACCTTAGAAGCCTCGGCCTTGCCGAAGACGAGCGCGTCTTCGCGTCCCTGGCCATAGGCCATGCGGACAGCGAAAGCGGCCTGCCCAGCCGCACGCCCCTCGAGCGCAGGGGCAACAGGGTGACCTGGATCGGATAGGGCCTGCCGCGAGCATGCCCGCGCACCACCCTTGGCCGCGCAGCCCGAAGCCTGCCCGGCACCGCCGCCTGCCCGCCTGCCGAAAGGCCGGAGTGCCGCACGCCGCAGGAGCAGGCGGAAGCGGCGACGCAAGGCCGACGACGCTTTCCGAAATCCGTGCACGCATGCCCTTCCGCCCCCCCGCCGAGTCCATGAACCGCTAGCCAGGCTCCGCCCGCCCTGTTCCGCCGGAGGCACGCATGCTCTTCTCCTCCTACCCCTTCCTGCTCCTCTTCCTGCCCGTCCTGCTCCTCGTCTGGTTCAAGGCCAGGGGGCTCACGAACGGCGCGAGGACAGCGGTGCTCTTCCTGGCCTCGCTGGTCTTCTACACCTGGTCGGGATCGGCCTTCCTGTGGCTGCTCCTCGCCATGGCGCTGGCCAACTGGCAGGCCGGCCTCGCGCTTGCGGAACCCGAGGTTTCCGAGACGCCCGGCGGCGGCAGGACCAGGCGCCGGCTCTCCCGCAAGGCCCTGCTCGGGCTCATGCTCGCCGCGGACTTCCTGCCCCTGCTCTACTGCAAGTACACGGACTTCTTCTCCGCCGCGGTCGCCAGCCTTGCCGGCACCGATCCGGGCTGGCGCTCGCCCGGGCTTCCGCTTGGCATCTCCTTCTACACCTTCATCCAGACGGCCTGGCTCGTCAGCGTCTACCGGCGCGAGATCGTTCCTGGACCGCTGGCCCAGCACGCGCTCTTCTCAAGCTTCTTCGGCTACGTCGTCTCCGGCCCCATCGTGCGCTGGCAGGACATGGGCCCCCAGCTTTCACGGCTTGCCCCGCCAGGGCCTGCAGACTTTGCCAGGGGGCTCTCGCTCTTTGTCATGGGGCTGGCCAAGAAGGTGATCCTGGCCGACTCCATCGCGGCCTACGCCAACGCCGTCTTCAACGCCGCGGAAAAGGGCTGGCCCGTTGCCGGCCCCGAGGCCTGGTTCGGCGCCTTCGCCTACGCCATGCAGCTCTACTTCGACTTCTCGGGCTACACCGACATGGCCCTGGGCGCGGGGCTCATGCTGGGCCTGACCCTACCCTTCAACTTCGATTCGCCCTACAAGTCCACGGGCATCGTCGACTTCTGGCGCCGCTGGCACATCACCCTCGGCACCTGGCTCAGGGACTTCCTCTACATCCCCCTTGGCGGCAACCGCCGGGGAAAGATCTGCCAGTACCGCAACCTCTTTCTCACCATGCTCATCGGCGGCGCCTGGCACGGCGCGGGCTGGACCTTCATCATCTGGGGCGCCCTGCACGGCGCCATGCTCTGCGTGAACCACTTCTTCCGCGCCCTGACCAAGGGAACGCCGGTGCAGGCCGCGCTGGCCAAGGCGCCATGCCGCGCCGGCTTCATCCTGCTGACCTTCGTCTGCGTGACCCTGTGCTGGGTCGTCTTCCGCGCCCAGAGCGCCCAGGGGGCCCTTGCCATGTACCAGGCCATGGCAAGCCTGCCCGACGCCTCGCAGGGCCTCTTCCCCCACGGCTACGTCAAGGGCTGGCTCCCGCACGCCCTGCTGGGCCTGTGCGTTGGCATATGCTGGCTGCTCCCCAACTCCCAGGAGCTGATCTTCGGCCGCAGGGACGGTGCCAGTCCCGCACTGCGCTGGAAGCCCAGCGCAGCCTGGGCCGCAGGGCTGGCCCTGGCAGCCGTCTGCTCGCTGGTGCTGGCCTCCCGCGAAGCGACCTTCCTATACTTCCAGTTCTAGGGATACGCTGAACAATTCATCATCGGCTCGACTGCTCCTTGACATTTCAAGGAGCGAGTCGAGCCATCTCGCTGGAAAACGCCTTTTATCAGTGCGTCCCTAGCCGGGACTGGCCGGCGCTGGAAGCGGGCCCGCGGAGCCGCAGCTGCAGGCCCAGCTGGCGGAAGGCCTCGTGGAGGCAGCGGACAAGCTCGTCCACGCGCGCGGCCTGCTCCGCAATCTCGGCGATGTCCCAGACCGTGCAGACGGCAACGCCCTCGACCATCTGCCGGTGCAGGGGTCTGAAGAACGCCGCTGACCATTCAGGCATGTGCTTCACCTCCGCGCGCTTTCCAGGGGGCCTGGCACCGCTGTCGCAGGCGGTCGCCTTCGGAAGCGCAGGCACTGCCCAACAAGAGATCAGTCTTTCCCTGCACTCTGTCAACAGCCAAACGCGCTCCCGCCTGGTAGCCTCAAGTCAGGCTCGACCCAGACCCGGCGCCACGTAATGGCAGGGAGAAGGCAGCCTATTGACAGGACCCTGGTGCCACGCTATGGACAAATCGCCTGTTTGGCATGAAAATCAATGCCCTATTGCATTCAATTTGAGATTGTTGACGTATTTTCTGTTCCATTTTCAGGAGACGCCCATGGAAAGCACGTCCTTGCTGGAGGGACAGAACTCGGGATCCAGCCCTGCTGAAAGCCCTGAAGCGGCGGCATGTCGCAGCTTCCTTGCGCGCTTTGCCAAAGCGACCCTGGCCCTGCTTGCCTTCCTCGTCTTCATCGCTGCGCCCTACTCTGCCTGGTGGCTCTACGAGAGCGGGGACTGCGCCGTCGAGCGGGCCTGCGCCATGCAGGCGGACGGGGAGTTCGCGCTCTTTGGCTCCGGCGTGTCGCAGGACTTTGTGGACTACAAGCTCCAGCTCTACGCCAGGGTGAAGCCGCGCATAGCTGCCATAGGCTCCTCGCGGGTCATGCAGTTCAGGCGGGCCTGCTTTGCTCCGGACGCGCGCTTTCTGAACATGGGCGGCGTTGCCGGCAACCTGAAGATACTGCGCTCGACCCTGGACGCCATGCTCAAGGTGCATGAACCCGAGGCCGTGATCATCGGACTCGACTTCTGGTGGTTCATGCCACGCTGGGAGGCCAGGCCGAACGACCCTGCCGAGCCCACCAGCGGGTCCTACAGCCTGCGCCTGGCCTCGCTCAAGCAGCCCTGGACCTGGCTGCTGGAAGGCAAGATCTCCTTTGCCGAGCTGGCCAGGCCCCTTGCCGGCCTCTTCGGGCAGGGCTTCCGCCGGGACCGCTTCGGCATCATGGCCCAGCAGAGCAGCGACGGCTTCGGCCCCGACGGCGCCTGGTACTACACGGGAGACGTCACGGGCCGCAAGCGCCCCTACGACTACCAGTTCCAGGCCACCCTCGACGAGGCCAGACACGGCATCAAGGCCTTCTACCATGCCAGGCCCGGCGAGGAGGCGCCAGCCCAGGACCACCTCGACGCCCTCTGTGGCATCGTCCACCGCCTCCAGTCCCGGGGCATCAAAGCCTACGTCTTCATCGCCCCCCTCTCCGAGCGGGTGCTTGCCTTCATGCGCACCCGGCCCGAGGCCTACCGGCACCTCTTCAGGCTGCGCGAGGCCCTGCACGCCCGGGGCATAGACGCGCTCGACTGCACGGACGCCAAGACCTTCGGCTCCTCGGACTGCGAGTTCGTCGACGGCTTCCACGGCGGCGAAGTCACCTACGCCCGCATCCTTAGGCTGCTGGCCGAACGGCATCCTTCGCTTGCGCCCTGCGTGGACAGGGAGCGCATAGCCGAGGTCCTTGCGCAGTGGGAGGGCTTTGCGCTGGTGCCGGATCCCCGCGTGACCAGCCTCCCGGAGATCGACTTCATGCACTTCGGCTGTCCGAAGGCGACAAGGCGCTGAACTCTTTGGCTATTTGTTCCATGGCATGGCCTTGAGCGCCACGCCCAGGCCACAGAAGCCCGTGACGCCCGCAAAGACCAGCCCGCAGCCCACGACGAGGGGCAGGATGGCAAACGCAGGCCAGGCCAGGGAGAGCAGCGCGCCTGCGGCCGCAAGGGAGCCTGCGCCGATGCGCACCTGGCGCTCGATGGAGAGGCTGTGCCCGCGCTCGACCGGCAGCCCCTCCTTGACCCAGGCCTCCATGCCGCCCGCGAGGGTATAGGCCGGGGCGTCTCCCGCCAGGGGACGGATGGTGGCCTCGTTCATCTTCATGCGGTGGCCGGAACGGCAGGTGAAGATGGCTACCGTGCCAGGCGCCAGCGGAGACAGGTTCATGCGGCCGGCAAGCGAGAGGGGCGCGGCCTCGGCGTGAACCGCCCGCAGGGCTTCGATTTCATCGGGTTCGCGGATGTCGACGAGGCGGGCCTTGCCCTCCTCGAGCAGCTTCCAGGCTTCGCGGGGGGAGAGTTCTTTGAGCATGGGAACCTCCAGGCAGGGGAAAAGAGTTGACGACGGCGGGCGCGGACGCGCCGTTGCGCAAGCGCCTTGAAAAAGGTATCTGCAGGCGGAGGCTTGATTGCCCCCGCAAGTCCAACCCTGCAACAAGGCGAAAACGCAATGGACATTGAATCCTGCATCCGCAAGATACCGGACTACCCCAAGAAGGGCATCCTCTTCTACGACATTACGCCGATGCTCGGCAACGGCGAAGCCTTCCGGCGCGCAATCGACGCCATGTACGAGCAGACGAAGGATCTGCGGCCCACGAAGATCGTGTCCGCAGAGGCCAGGGGCTTCATCTTCGGCGCTCCGCTTGCCCTGCGCTTCGGCATCGGCTTCGTGCCGATCCGCAAGCCCGGCAAGCTTCCCCACAGCGTCCTCTCCGAGTCCTACGATCTGGAATACGGCTCGAACACCCTGTGCATGCACGAGGACGCGCTGACGGCAGGCGACCGCGCGCTCGTCGTCGACGACGTGCTCGCCACCGGCGGCACGGCGCAGGCCATGGCCAGGCTTGCCAGCCAGAAGGGCGCCGTTGTGGCCGGCTTTGCCATGCTCATGGAAATCGACGCGCTCAAGGGCAGAGAGAAGCTGGGCGACATTCCCGTGCGCTCGCTCCTGCACGTCTAGCGGGGCACGCCGTTCAGCGCTTTCCAGGGCGCGCCAGTCAGCCGAGGCGCGGTGCCGGCACCCTGCGCGGGGCTTGCGCGGCGCTGCCGACAGCGCATTCGCGCCGGCGGCGTGGCCGTCCTGAAGGCCGTGGCAAGGGCCCGGGAAGGCGGGAGAAGGTGGCCACGCCGAAAGACGGCCTGCCGGGCGCTGTTCCTGCTGCGCCGTCCTCCCTCGGCTGTCTCCCGTCTTTCCGGCAGGCGCGCTCCAGCCGCCTCCTGAGCACACTTGCCCATTTTCGCAAACCGTCGTGATTTCATCACACAGTCCACAGGGGACCCGCATTGCACTTGAAACGAGACCCGGGGTGGCTACGATCCCGGCCGCCGTCTTCCTGCTCGCCCGCGAGCGCAGGCGGCATGAGCACGCCTGAGCCAGATGGAGGAAGTCGAAGCCGGGGGCGGCAATCCGCCAGACAGAGCCTTCCTGAGCTGGCGCGCGACTGGGGTTCCGGCTGAGGGGCTCCCGGCATGGGCCGGCAACGCAGTCCTCCGGCAAGGGCTATGCGGCTTCAAAGGGAAGCAGTATGCCGAATACCGTTCCGCCTGGACGGCCGCTCTCGAGGCGTATCCTGCCTCCGCGCTTCTCCACAAGGCTCTTGCAGACGGCAAGCCCAAGCCCCTTGCCTGCCCCCACTTCGCGCGTGGTGAAGAAGGGCTGGAAGAGTTCGTCCTCAATCTGCCTCGCCACGCCGTGCCCGGTGTCGCGGACCTTGATTTCCACCACCTGGCACGGCTGCTTCCCGCCCGATTCCGGCTGCCGGCCCTGCAGGCCAAAGAGCGCCTCCTCTGCGGCGCCTGAAGCCGGACGCACGCGGCAGGCAATCTCGAGGCTTCCGCCGCCAGGCATGGCGTCAAGCGCGTTTTCGACAAGATGGATAAGAATCTGGCGCAGCTCCGCCTGGGAGCCGAGGAAGGACGGCATGCCGGGATCGGCCGTCACCCTGCCGGCCACGCCCGAGGCCTGCATTCTGGCGCCAAAGACGTCGAGCACCTCTCCGGCCGCCTTGCGCAGGTCAACGCCGATGCGCTCGGCATCGAGCCCGCGGCCCAGGACGAGCAGAGTTCTTGTGAGTTCGCGGACGCGGCGGCTCTGGCGCTTGATGACATCGACGGCTTCAAGGACCTCGCCCCGAAGGGCTTCGGCTTCCGCCGGCGCCTCCAGCATGAGGTCCTCGATCTCGCCGGCTGCCTGGACCATGATGTTGACCGGATTATTGACCTCGTGGGCTATGCCCTGCGTGAGGCGATCCAGGGAGCGCATGCGGGCGGCCTCAGCCAGAAGCTCCTGCTCGCGCGCTTCCCGCAGGCTTGCCTGGGCCCTGGCCAGCGCGTCCTCCACGCAGGCCAGGGAAACCGGCTTGGCAAGCCAGTCGAAGGCGCCGTGGCGCAGGGCTTTTGCCGCGGCGTCCACCTGGGACGCGCCCGTGAGCATGCAGCAGGCCGTGCCGGGCCATTTCCGGCGGATCTGCTCCAGCAGGCTGAGCCCGTCCATGCCGGGCAGACCCACGTCCAGCAGCGCGCAGTCGCTTGGCGACTCCTCCATCTGCGCCAGGGCGTCTTCGGCCGTTCCGGCAAGCCTGACGGCGTAGCCCCTCAGCCTGAGCCGCTCGGCAAGCAGCTGGGCAAAGGCCCTTTCATCGTCGACGACAAGCACGTCCATGGCTGCACCTCCTGCGACCTTGCCTTGCGCACCCTCCCGGGCCGGGAGGCCGGGGCTCCCCCCGCCCCCCGCCGGAGAGGATGATGGGAACGCGCTAGGCGTCCTTGAGCAAATCCTTTTCCCGCATGACTTCGCGGGCCGTATCGAAGTCCCCGCCTTCGGCCATGGCCGCGGCCACGTAGGGCTTTTCCACGCGGTCGCGGTAGGCGAGGCGGATGCAGCCCAGCAGGTCGTCGATGTCCATGGGCTTGCGCAGGAAGCTGTAGGCGCCCATGCGGATGGCGGAAGCCTCTTCGGCGTCGCCGCCGTGTCCCGTCAGGATGATGACCTGGACGTCGGGATTGGTCTTCTTGACCGCGCGGAGCACCTCGAACCCATCGATGCCGGGCATGCGCAGGTCGAGGACGATGACGTCAGGCGGATTCTTCTTTACCTTCTCCAGGCCCTCCTCGCCGCTGTAGGCGACGGCGGCCTCGAAGCCGCGCAGGTAGAGCCTGTCCTTCAGAGTGTCGACAAATTGGACCTCGTCGTCGACGAGGAGAATTTTGATGGGTTCCTTGGTCATAACGACTCCTTGCTGTGCCTCCGGAGCTGCGGGCTCCGGCTGCGTTAGGCTGTCTGCCCTGCACCCAGGGACAGCCAGAAATGCTTTGCATCGCCGCTCACCCAGGGCACGAGGCGCGAAGCCCAGCCGCCCTGGTCGGGCATGAGGCTTCCGCTGCCCGCAAGCGCTGCGACGACCATGTCCCTGGTCGCGCCGCCCGCGCCCAGGCTGACGAGCACGCCGGGCCCTTCCTTGCGCCGCTGGGCCTTGAAGCGCACCTGCACGTCGCCGCCGGCCGAGGCGCAAATGTCGAAGACGGCGAGCAGGTCGATGAGGACGTCCATGGCGTCTCTGGCGCACCACACAGGCTCCTCGCACGCCTCGGCCAGCAGCTCCATGTGAAAGGCCCTGGCGCGGCGCCTGGCCAGCACGCAGAACACCGAGGCCACGCGCGCCAGGTCGCACTGGGCAGAACGTCCGGACGCAGCCGAGGCCTCGCCGAGGAAGTCCACGGCATCGGCTATTTCCGAAGCCCTGCTGACCTGGTTCTGCACCTCGTCCAGGTCCTGCACCGTCCGGGCCGTCATGCCCTTGGGTATGCTTCTGGCAGCCTCTCCGCCCCGGGCCTGAAGGCGGGCAACGTCGCTGGCCAGCCCGACGCACTCGCGGATGACGGCAAGGGCGTTGCGCATCTCGTGCATCGCCGAGGCGAGCAGGCGCGACGAGCATTCGCTTCTATCCATGCGCAGACTCCTCTTTGCCGGCGCCGACCCTGGACTTGGCCGCGTCGGTCACAATCCTGATGAAGTCGCTGAAGTCGACCGGCTTGGTCAGGCAGGCGAAGGCCTGCTGGGCCGGTCCATCGCCGCAGGCGTTCTCGCCGGTCTGCCCTGTGATGAGCACGACGGGCAGGCCGGGATGGCGGCGGTTGAGCTCGGCGAGCACCTTCGTGCCGGGCAGGCCCGGCATGAAGAGGTCGAGCACGGCCACGTCGGGCATGTCGTTTTCCACGCTGGTGAGCGCCGACGTGCCGTCGTGAACAACCTTGACCTCGTAGCCTCGCAGTTCCAGCCGCTCGGCCAGCGTGTCCACGTAATCCGTCTCGTCGTCTGCAAGCAGCAGCTTCAGTCCCATGAGCTAACCTCCCTGCAAGCTAGGCCTGCTTCTCCGGTTTGACGTAGGGAATGGCGACCCTGAAGGCCGTTCCCTTGCCTTCCTCGCTCTCGACGGAGATTTCCCCGCCAAGGCGCCGCACGATGCCGTAGGTGATGAAGAGGCCGAGGCCATGCCCGTTTTCCTTCTTCGTCGTGTAGAACGGCTCGAAAATATGGCTGACGACTTCCGCGCTCATGCCGCATCCGGTGTCGGCAACGGCGACTTCGACGAAGTCCTTGTCGAGACCCCTGAGCGTCACCTCCACCCTGCCCCCCTCGGCCGTTGCCTGCACGGCGTTGCCGACGAGGTTGAGGAAAACCTGCTGGAGCTGGCCGCGGTCGCTGGTGACTTCGGGAAGTCCGCGGTCGAGGCTGGCGGTGAGCGCCACCCCGCGGCGCTGGGCGTCGCGCTCCACGAAGCTTATGGTCTCCTCGATGACCTCGGCCAGCTGCATCTGCTGCATGTTGGCCTCCATCCGCCGGGAGAAGCCAAGCAGGCGGTGGGTGATGCCGCGGGCGCGGTCCACGGCCTGGCCAATGCTGCCGATAAGTTCGGCGACGCGCTCCTTTCTGGGGAAGTCTCCGGCTGCGTTGATGTAGTCCAGGGCAAGTCCGGACTTCTCGTTGATGATGGCCAGCGGATTGTTCACCTCGTGGGCGACGCCGGCCGCCAGCCTGCCTATGGAGGAGAGCTTTTGGGTGTGCTCCATCTGGGCGAAGACCGCCACGCGCCGCTCGTCCGAGGCCTGCAGGCGCTTCATGAGCAGCTTCATGGGCACGACGGTCATGACGAAGATGAGGGCGACGCCGAGCGCGAGCACGAGCAGGATGTCGGTCTGCAGGGCGCTCAGGGGCTTCATGAAGTCCGCCTCCGGCTTGACGGCCACAAGCATGAGGTTCGTGTCCGGCACGCTCGCATAGGCGGCCGCGAAGCGGGAGCCGTCCGGAGCGGAAACCCGGCCGGCGGTGATGTTCCAGCTTGCCTGGGGAAGATCGAGCGGGCACTTCTTGAAAAGGCCTCCGAAGTTGGCCGATGCCGTCTGCAGGATGCGCTCCCTGTTGACGAGGAAGATGTCCGTCTCGCCGGACTGGCCGACTGTTGCCAGCAGGCGGTCGAGCTGGCGGGTTTCGATGGTGGCCTTGAGGACCCAGCTTCTGCCGCCTTCGCCCAGATGCCCCACGGCCAGCACCAGGTGCGGCGTGCCGCGGGCGCCCGACAGGATGTCGGAGACGACCTTGCGGTGCACCTGCACCTCGCGCCACCAGGGCTGGTCGGAATAGTCGACGTTCTTGAGCTCGTAGGGACCGACGTAGGCAACCTGGCGGCCTTCTTCGTTGATGAGCCCAAGGTCCACGAAGCCGTCGAACTCGCTGCGCATGGCGTGGAATATCTTGGCAAGGTCTCCGTCGCTGGCCAGCTTTTCGAAGCTGTAGGCCTCGGAAATGAGGCTGACTGTGGAAAGGCGCTCGCCGAGGAGCACCTCCAGCGCCGTGCGGGTGCGCTGCACCACGTCGCGCAGGGGCACTTCAATCTCGCGCGCCATGGAGGCCTGGTACTGGTTGTAGTTGATCCAGGAGAGCACCAGCAGGGGCGCGACCGAAACCACTATCATCAGCGAGGAGAGCAGGCGTCCCAGCGCGCGGTAGCGCTGCGGCGACACGTCGTCGGAAACTTCCCAGAGCCGTTTGAATCCGTTGACAAAGGCATCGAGCATGACCCAACTCCTTGGCCGGCTCCGCCCTGGCCCCTCGGAGCCGGGACGGAGCTGAAGGCCTCCGGGCCTAATGCGAGGAGACGAGCACGCCCGAGGCGGCCAGCAGCAGGACGGCGAGTTCGAGGATGGCGATGGCCAGCATAATCCTCTCCTTCGACTTTATAAAGGACCACGCAAGCTGGGCGTAGCAGACCAGCGTCACGCTGGCGAGCAGGGCGATGCCGATGAAGTTGGCCATGTCGCCCGAGCCCACGAGGCGCACCCATCCCCAGCCCTGGGGGATGCCGGCCGCCGCGCGGTAGGCCGCCGCGTTGTGCACCCAGAGCTTCGGCATCTCGTCCAGCGGCACCAGCGGCGCGAGGATGCCCGTCACATAGAGGGCGTAGGTGGCGAGCATGAGAACGAAGCTGGCGATGGCCCCGTAGTAGAGAGTGGTGGCGTAGCGCTGCTGGGCAGGGCTGGCGGCGACCTTCTTCAGCGTGGCTTCGTTAAGCATCTGCTTTTCTTCGGACATTGGGGATCTCCTTTGTACAGCCTACCAGCCGAGGCCCTTCATGAGGGCCTTGATGCCGGAGAAGAAGAGGACGGTGATGACCATGTACCGGATGAACTTCGGCTTGGCGATGGCGAGCAGGCGCACGCCCACGACAGAGCCGAGCATGAGGCCGACGATGGAGGGGACGGCCATCAGGGGAATGACGCAGCCCTGGTTGAGATAGACCCAGGCCGCGGAGGTGTCGGTAATGGAGAGCAGGAACTTGGAGGTGCCGACGCCCACCTTGAGCGGAACGCCCATGAGCAGGTTGAGCACGGGCACGTTGGCCCAGCCGGCGCCGAGGCCGAACATGCCGGCCATGATGCCGATGACGATGAAAAGCAGAAGCGCGGCAACGGTGCGGTGGGTCTTCCACTCGACGACTTCGCCGGTGGAGGGCTCGAGGAAGCAGCCGTTCATGCCGAGGGCCATGCCGATGGCGTCCTGCTTTGTCACGACGGGGCGCACCGAGTTCTTGGAAAAGAGCAGCAGGCAGGCAATGCCGAGTATGGTGCAGCCAAGGCAGGTCTGCACGACGGTCGTCGGCAGCGCCAGGCCGATGACGGCGCCGAGTATGGAGCAGGCCGAGGCGATGAGCGCCACGGGCAGGGCCAGGCGCAGGCTGGCGAGGTTGCGGCGCAGGAGGCCGGGGCCGGCTGCGAGGGCGCCGGCAAGGGCCACCATGAGGCCGGCGCCTCTGACGAAGTCGAGGTGGAAGGGGAAGAATCCCGAAACCAGCGGCACGAAGAGCACGCCGCCGCCCACGCCTGCCATGACGGCGATGATGCCGAGCACGAAGCAGAAGACGAGCAGGCATCCGGGCCAGAACCACCAGGGGCGGGTGTCCGTCTGGTCCTGGGAGGCTGCGGGCGCGGCCTTGGCCGCTTCGGCTGCCTGCGCTTCGCCGGCCTTGGCGGCGGACACGGCAGGCTGCGTCTGAAGCGCCGCGGGGGCCGGCTGGGGCTGAGCGGAATGCTGGGCCTGCACTGCGGCCTGTCCGCCTGACGGCGCGGGCTCGTCTGCCCAGGAGCCGGTTGCACAAAGCGTCGCAGCGACCAGAAGGACTGCCGCAGCGGCGCGGGCCAGAGTTTTGCTGCCACGCAGGCAGGGGAAAAGGACGGGTGACTGAAGCATGAGTGTCTCCTTGCTGTCTGACCGTTGAAAGATCGTCCAGCAGCAGACTCTCACAGCGCACTCGGCCTTCACATCGGGAAAGCCCCCATTTTGGCGAGGCCCTCTGGGGATTTTCCTGAGGCAGCCCGCAAGGCCTCCGGGCCGTTCCCGGCAGGAGCAAGGCGCACCCCGGCCCTTGCCCTGCCCGCCTAGACCTGGATGAGCCCGTTCTTGAGGGCAATTTTCACAAGATCTGCCAGCGAACCCGCCTTGAGCTTGGTCAGGATGTTGTACTTGTGGGATTCGACAGTCTTGGGGGAAATGAAGAGGGCTTCGGCCACGTCCTTGACCGAGAGGCCGTCTGCCAGCAGGCGCAGTATCTCGCGCTCCCTGGGCGAAAGCATCGAGATGGAGTCGTCGCGCTTGACCGAACGGCACTTGCGCAGCATGGCCGTCCGCTCGCCCGCCGGATCGGGCAGCCCCATGAAGACCTCGCCCCGGCGCACGGCCTCCACGGCCTGCAGCAGGCGTCCGGGGCTGTCTTTCTTGCAGACGTAGCCCCAGATGCCGGCCTGAAAGAGCTCCAGCAGGAAGCGCCCGTCGTCGTGGCGAGAGTAGATGACGACCTTGCAGTCCGGCAGGGTTTCGAGCACGCCCCGGCAGGCCTCGACACCGCCTATGCCCGGCATGGAGAGGTCGAGCAGGCAGATGTCGGGGCGCAGCGCCGCGGCGCTGGCTATGCCCTCCTCGCCGCTTGTGGCCTGGCCGACGATGCGCAGATGGGCGTAGGGAGCAAGCAGGCTCCGCTCTCCTTCCATGAGGAGCCGGTGGTCGTCTATGAGAAGTATGCGCGACGGCGTTTCCATGGCCCTTCGTGTTCCAGTCAGTCCGGGGCGGCCTGCACGCCAGTCAAGCGGCGCCAGAATTGCCGGCACGTCCCGAGCGGCGCACTGTGCCTCGCCGGCATGCCTGCGCCTGCAGGACAGCCCCGCGGCGCAGGGAGCCTGGGATTGTCCCCGCCACGCGGGAAGCGAGTCCGCAAATGGCGAGGCCCCGCTATTGCGGAGAGTGAGAACACTCGAAATTCATCGCCGCCCCATGGCTGTCCCATGGCTGCCCCGTGATGGTTCAGAGCCGGAAGCCTCCTGTGCCTGATGGAATCCGGCACGCCGAAGCACTTCCGATTGCACAACGATGCTCCATGGAGGCAGGTCCGTCAAGGCCCCGCAGCCAAGCGCCCCAGCTGGCCGTTCCCGCGCTTCGGAACAGGGCTAAGCAGATCCATGGCGGCTGCACAGCCTGCGGAGACGGCCTTCCGCCTCTCGGCACCCCCGTGCGCAAGCCTGAACGAGGAAGGACTGCAGCAGGCGCCGGTGCCAGAGGAGGCGATGGCGGGGGCTGCGGGCTCCGTCATCGAGGCGCCGCCGTGAAGCATCGCGACAACAAGAACTCGAAGCCCCGCCAGTCCCAGTCGCCATGCTTCTCCGTCGGATAGACGGAGCGGGCAGGCAGACGTGCAGGCAGTGCCGCTATAGGCTGTCGTCCATCCCGCATGCCAAGCCGTCCCAGAGGCGGCACGAGGTGCGTCTACTGGCGCCGGGGCCCCTGTTCGGAACCCTGGAAGTCCGGATGCTGCCCCTGCTGGCCATAGCCGCCGCTGGGGGGCTGGCCGTAGGAGCCTTGCGGTGCCTGGCCGTACGGGGCCTGGGGCTGGCCGTAGAGGCCCTGCGGTGCCTGGCCGTACGGGGCCTGGGGTTGGCCGTAGGGGCCCTGCGGTGCCTGGCCGTAGGGACCCTGCGGGGTGCCGACCATCTGCGGGTGCTGGCTGGGCACCTGGAAATGCTTCCTGCGGACTCTGATGCTCACAAAGACCACGAGAGCGACGGCAAACGCGAGCATGGCGATAGCCAGCAACGGCCTGAAGCGCATCCATGCGACAGCAACGACGACGAGCGACCAGGCAAAGCCCACGAGACCGGCCGCCAGGGAGAGGCCCATCTCGGCGATGCCCCCAAGCAGGGGGATGGCGTTCAGCAGCAGGGCAACTGGAGCCACGACCATGCGCAGGCCTACCATGGCGAGAATGGCTCCGAGGACGCGGAGGCTCCAGCACATCACGACGTTGCTGTCCCTGGCGTTCTCGAGCATCTGTGAGGCCTGCTGCCTTCCGCGTTCGACGAGGAAGAAGCTTTGGCCGCCACTGGCCTTCCAGGGCTTGAAGGTGCCGGAAGAGACCTGGGCAAGAAGGGAAATCTCGCCTTCAGGCACGTAGAAGAACTTCACGCGCACGTCGCCGATGCTGGGATGGGAGGGATCGGCGCCGATGTAGAGCATGCCGGGGCCGGCACTCCAGAGCAGACGCCTGCCCTTGGCGTTCAGCGGAAGGGCGTTCTGCATGCGCTGGAGCACTTCGCCGCTGAAGCCACAGTCGAGCGCCTTCTCGCCGGGCACCTCGCGCACCAGCGCGTCGTCGAGGCGGTAGGCGCCAAGCGCGGCGTCTCCGGCATAGGCCGTGTCGTCATCGACGTCCATGAGGACCATGTTGTTGTTGGGACGATTGGCAAAGCTCTCCGTGACGGGACTGGGCACCCACTCGTTGGAGTAGCGGTAGGTTGTGGCGGACGTCTCGCCCCCCTTCTTGGACTGCTCGCTCTCCTCGTGCTCCACCGTCTGGTAGAATTCGGCGCTGCGACGCAGGGCGAGCCCCTTGGCCGCCACGCCGGGGAACAGGGGATCCTTGACGCCGGCCTTGGTTTCGGCCCGGCCGAAGGCGTGGACCAGCTTGGCATCGAAGGAAGGATCGACGCTGGCGACGGAGGGCAGATCCACGACAGCGCGCTCGGCCTCGCTGATGGCATCGCCGACGCTCACCGTGCGGCCTTCGTTCCACCAGAGCAGTCCCGTGCCTCCAAGGAAGAGGACTATGCCGATAACGGCAGTCAGCATCTTCTTCATGACGCAGTCTCCTGTGTGAAGCCCCGACTTTCCGGAGCAGGGGCTGAGTTTCTCTGATGCGGAAAGCGCTTGATGCGCTCCGCCAGCCCCGCAAGACTAGCACTGCCCGCTTCGGCAGGGAACGGGCAGCTGGGCATGCCTCAGGGTGAACGCATCTTAGACTTCCCCGTCGGTAAAAAGCCTGAGGGCATATTCAGGATCAAGCATGGCCATTCGGGTGGCCTGTCTGACGGTCTTGACCCGTGGATCGCCGGCCTTGCTCATGCTGTTCTTGATGCGGGCCAGGGCTATGCGCCACAGGATGGCAAAGTTGTGGGGCCCGTTGTCCTTGCGGATGCGACAGTCATCCTCACGAAGAGTGACGTCAAGTATCCAATGTAGGGATTATGCAAAGCTTTGCATAATCCCTCCAACAGAGGCTTGAGAGCGTCCCATCTGTCCAGATAGATGACAAAGTTGCATTCCTTGACGGTACCGTCGCGGAACTCCACAAGCAGACGCATGCCCGGCAGGGGTTTCACGGACTTGATGCGATTGTGCGTCATAGGCAAGGTTTTCCTGGCTGAGGGTTGTGCACCATGGATGAGGGGCAAGCTTTTTTGTGACCCGTATTTTTGATTTTGCGGGTCACAAAATGGCTTGTGTCTTATGGGCGGGCGACAAGGGCACCCGCAGGCTGACGGCTATTCCGTGATGGAGAGAATCGCCGGGAATGACAGCACTGCACCTTTACGCCCTTTTCCTTCTTGCAGAACTGATATAATGTTGTTCTCCTGTAATTGCAAAAGAAGTCTTTGTGCTGAACTTTTTTGAATTTTTGTTTCTTCAACAAATAATGATGTGCTGAATATCGGTCTTTTAAATATAAAATCTAACAATGAGATTGCAAATCTAGAGTTAGTTATTGACTGTATTTTATCTTTCATCTCATCGTATAAATCAAGTATTTGCTTTGCCTTGTTTTTGTTATTATCCGCTTGCTCTTTTACTGCATCCAAGAAGAAAACAATCCAGTCTGTCCAACCGTTGTTTTGAGAAACATTTCTAAGTTTTTGATAATATTCTTCTCTTCTTTTTTCTAAAGTAGCACTTATATAGAACATTGGGAGAGAGATGATACCAGTCTGCCATAAAAATAGAGGTATAAAAATTCTTCCCAAACGCCCATTTCCATCAAGAAATGGATGTAAGGATTCAAATTCAACATGAAGAAGAGCTAGCTTAACAATGTTGTCTTTGAACTCTTGATGTATGAATTTTTCCCATGTTGAGATGCCATCTAAAAGCTTGTCTGCGCTTATCGGCACAAAATACGCCTCTTCAATGGAACATCCATAGGGGCCAATCCAGTTTGCAATTTTACGAAATTCACCTGGAGCTTTGTTCGTTCCTCGTACGTTTTCCAGTAAGACTTGGTGAATAGCTTTTAAAACTCTAATAGATAGAGGATATGTGTTTAGCTGTTTAACAGCTTCAGCCATTGCTTTTCTATAATTCAATATTTCAGATATATCATTTTTTCTTTCTTCATTAAATTTTCCTGTGTCGCCTGTTGCTTCAAATTCAAACACTTCACCAATAGTTGCTTGTGTTCCCTCGATTCTAGAAGAAAGGACAGCTTCCTGTGTTGTTAACGGCGTCAAAAGGACTGCTGGGTTTGGAATAGCAGATAAAATACCACCATAATTAGCTACAGCTGCATATGTTGGGCCAAGCAATGGTATAATTTTATTCCAGTCAATAAGTTCGTCTGAAGGCGGAAAGCATCCGTAGTGATATTTTATAGACATATATAAAATCCTTTTCCCTATAACGTCTTCGCTTCCTCCAACGGTATCACCCTGCAGGGCCTTCGCCCGTCTACCCCGCCATCTTGCGTTCCGCAGGCACCGTCTCTGCCTGCCTGCCTGTCTTGCGCTCAATGTCCAGCTGCCGCTCGAGGGCTTCCACCATGCCGTCGCGCTTGGCCAGCTCCAGGCGCATCCTGTCCACCTGCTGCTGAAGCTTCTGGATCTCCTTCTCCTTCGTCAGAAGCTTCCTGCACGTGGCGCAGTCTGAGACCGTCTCCTGCACATGGAGCTCCACGCCGGGGAAATAGCTGCGGTAGTCGATGCCCAGGCGTTCCACGTAAGTCATGAGAGCTGCGAAAGGGGCGCCATTTGCTTTGCGGATACCAGAGAGCCAGTGTCCTACGATGGCGCGTCCTTTGACGCCGACGCTGTTGGCTATGGCCTGTAGAGATTCGTCTTCAGCCCTGAGTTCGCGCACCCTGTTTAGGATGGCCTGCCAAAGCCTTGTCGGCGGTGTTGCTCCACTTGTCCATATCCCCGTCCTTACGTTGAGCGTTTGTCTACAGCAAACACCAGTCAGAGCCTGCTTGACACTATATGTACAGTTGTAGACAAAGCGAGTCATGAACAACCCCTTGGAAAATACCGGTCGACTCATGAGCTGACCTATCGGGCAATGGCAGAGATCGCGGGCTTTAACACTCACAACGCGCCCTTCTTCCATTGCCATGGACTGCGTCGGATTAGCGCCGAGTCGGCGCTGAAGTACCACCGCGCCTTCGGCATCCCGCTCAGCGACCTGCGTCCCGACCTGTGGCCACCGGAGCCGTCCGGCCAACAGCCTTATCGGCACGACGGGGGCGATGCCTTAGCCCCGGGAGCGGAGGCATGAGCATGGGAACGCTACGCGGCGCCCGCAGCCTGGTACATGGCCAAGAGAAGCTTGGGTACGGCAGTCCATTTGCCGTCCCTCGCGGCCTCTATGCGCTGAGTGCCGGTGGACTGCTTTTCCTGGACGGCAACGGGAAGCAGACCCAGCGCCTTCAGTGCCTTCTCCGTAAGCTGAACGCCGTAGAAGTACGGTCCGATCACTTTTGGGCTGGTCATGAAGATCCATCCGTGACGCAGAAGCCACTCCATCGTGCCAATAAAAATCAGCTCAATCCTGGCATCCGGATCGCCATCGGCAAAGTCTGCTATCACAAAGTTCTTTCCTATGGGGAAGCTTACATAGCATCTTGAAACAATTTGGCCGTGATTATATTGAAACCTTCAAGCGTATCGGTGAATTCCTATGGATAATTCCTCCTACAAGTCTTACAGAGGTGCTTTCCATTTCGGCTTGTTTTTCACAAAGTGCATGTTCAAGGACGTGATGCCTACGCTGGAGAACGTATCCGCTCACGGGATGGCTGACAAACATCCCTGCGCGGGCTTGAAAATGTTTAGAAAATTTCCCAAAATCTCTGCATGGCAAGAAAGAAGAAACGCATGCAGTCGCACCGCTGCGAGACGCTGCCGGTCGTCCGCCCGGAAATCGGTGCATATTGCGTCGCTCAGTGGCCACCGGTGCGGTGCATAGTGGCCACGATGCGCCAGCCAGTGGACGCCTGTGCGATGGCGAGTGGCCAGTTGCAGTGGCCCTTTGGAACGGCGCCGCCGTCCGGCTGGACCAGTCCTTCCTGACTGAGGGGCGAAATTTCTCATTTCCCGCCACGCAGACGCACCAAGAATGCCACGCTCGTCGCCACCCAGCGCAAGGGAACGCTTCGCAGCGCCAGCGAGGCCTGGCAAGGCTTTTCAGGGTGCCTCGCTGGCGCCACCTTGCGCTGGGCTCCTCGCGTGGCAAAAGACAGGTGCGCTGCGTGGCTCGAAGAAAAGAAAAATTTGGCATGGAGGGAGGCGGCCATCCTTTCTCTCCGCCGGGCCGGCGCCTTCTCTCCCTGATCGAAGGGTGGCCACTATACAGCGCTTTGGTGTCCACTGGCTGACGCAAAGTGTCCACTGGCTGGCGCACCATGTCCACTGGCTGGCGCACCGGTGTCCACTCGCTGGCGCTATATACACAACACTGAAGAGTGTCATGGAAGCATGTCGTGGAGCATTGCTTAATCATGGAATCTGGCTCACTCAAATTCCTGTTCCTGCACCTGAGATGTATGGTCCCGGACATTTGGCATTACTCACTAAATTAACCCATAGCAAAACTGGACAATGGCAATCTAGTCTTATCGTTGCACCTCTTCCTAAGAACGATCCTCAAGGAATGGGATCTGCACTGACGTACTGTAGACGTTATGCTTTGACTGCGA
>ODAI010324397.1_pt1 | contig 24772 bp, 27 predicted proteins | sample 1539321 | NCBI WGS metagenome assembly ODAI01 (sample SAMN02144231, study PRJEB22623) | gut metagenome | biome: sheep rumen | host: Ovis aries | place: New Zealand
CTAAGAAGGTAATACAAAGGAAGTGAAAATATGAAATGGGAATTTAAGAATGGTATTCCTATTTATCTCCAGATCATTGCTCAGATTAAAGGGATGATTGCTAGTGGGGAATTGACTGCAGGCAGTAAAATCCCACCAGTTAGAGAAATGGCAGTTGAGGCTGGTGTGAATCCCAATACAATGCAACGTGCCTTAACACAATTAGAACAAGAAGGTTTGCTTTATACACAAAGAACAGCAGGTAGATTTGTAAGTGAGGATGAGAATGTGATGAAGGAATTAAGAAAGGCTATGAGTGAACAATATATTGCTGAATTATTTCATAATCTTGGAAAGATGGGAATGGATAAGCAGGAGATTATTGCTGCTGTGAAGAATTATGAGGAAGATAAGGGGGAGAAGTAAATGGCACTTATTGAATGTAAGGATGTTAGTAAGAACTATGGAAGTACAGTTTCTTTAAAACAAGTGAATTTGTCTTTAGAAGCAGGGCGTATTGTCGGCTTGCTTGGGCCTAATGGCAGTGGTAAGACTACGCTGATTAAGCTATTAGAGCACTTGCTTGTACCAACAAGTGGGCTAATTATACTCAACGAATTAGCACCAGGAGCGAAGACAAAGAGCTTTGTCTCTTATTTACCTGATCGTGATTTCTTACCGGACTGGATGAAAGTCAACGACTTAATCAAGATGTATAAAGATTTCTATGAAGACTTTGATGAAAAGATTGCGAGAGAAATGCTGGAGAACTTACATATCGATTGTACGAAAACCATCAAAAAGCTTTCTAAAGGTAATCGTGAAAAAGTTCAGCTTATTCTCACAATGAGCAGACAGGCGAGAATCTATTTGCTTGATGAACCTATTGCTGGGGTTGATCCAGCAGCTAGAGATTATATTCTTCATACGATTGTATCGCACTATAATGAAAATGCGGTTGTTCTTATCTCAACACATCTTATTAATGATGTTGAGTCCATTCTTGATGAAGTGGTCTTCTTAAAAGAAGGGGAAGTTGTGCTTCATGAGAATGCCGATGAACTTAGAGAAAAGACAGGCATGAGTGTTGATGAATATTTCAGGGAGGTATTTAAATGTTAGGGAAGTTATTGAAATATGAAATGAAGATGTTTGGCAGAATCTTATTGCCACTCTATGGCTTGTTAATCGCAACTTCAGTTATTACAGGCTTAAGTTTATCAGCTGTCATGAATAATGTGCTTGATGAATATTTGATGGCATTCATGCCTATTGTCTATGGCGTTATTCTTGTCGCTGTTGGGGTGATGACCATTGTGTTACTTATCAACAGCTTCTATAAGAACCTGCTGGGGCGTGAAGGCTATCTGATGTTTTCTTTGCCTGTTTCAACAAATAAGCTGATTGGTGCTAAAGTGATTTCCAATGTCATCTGGATTATCTTTAGTGTCTTAGCTTTCATTATTTCAGCAAGTGCTCTTGCATTTACAATGATTGGTCTTAGTGGTGAAGATCCAGTAACAATCGTCACACCAACATTTGAAGAAATAGCACATACTTTAAGTCAAGTTACCCCTACAATGATAATCAATATCATTCTTGGTATTGTTGTCTTTATTGTCATCATATCTTTAATGATTATTCGTATCTATGCAGCAATGGCTATTGGCTCACAATGGAATGAACATCGTATTATTGGCAGTATTCTTGCTTATGGGGGATTCCAGATTGCTGAAGCCGTTATTATGACAATCTTAGGTATGACAGGCTATGCAAGTCACTATATCTTTGCTTTATTGAATCGTCCATTTGATATGGATGGTGTTGCCAATCCTTTTGGCTTTGGTTTGCTTATTATGATTGTTGGCTTTGGTATTGTAGCTGCAATCTATTGGTTTGTGACTTGGTATTTCTTAGAAAAGCGACTTAATTTAGAATAAGCTTTGTGAGTGTGTGCTGATATGGTAAGATGGTATCAGGAGAGAAAATATGACATTTGAAGAGAGTGAAAAGCTGTGGGAGAGTATTGAGATGGTGAAAGATGTTTTGATGTCATCGGATCAGGTTATTGAGAAATTACCACCTGATCAGGCCCAATTCATCACTGCCTACAATACCATGCTCACAAAAGCCTGGGGCAATCTATTAGATCTATATCAGGAATATGCAACACAAAATCTAACAACACATTAAAGGGTGGACAAATGTCCACCCTTTAGTCAATTAGTGTAACTTTAATATAATTGTTGATAAATTCATCATATGTTTCAACAAGCCTCTGTCCGCCAATTTCCAATATATCATCATAAGCTTCTTCTTCAAGTTCATTAATATCTCTAATATGATATGTAGATGCAAACATATCTTTTCTTAATGTCATTGAATATTCATGATCAGCTTGATCAATAGCTTTTTGATAAGCTTTAACAGATAGTGTATCTTTTGTCAGTTCTTCAATACGATCCTTTCTTGTATCGTTGAGATCATAGAGGAAAATGACAAGTTCTTTCTTTTGGTGATCAAGACGTTCAAAGATACGGACAAATTGTTTATGAAGATTAAAACGGAAATAGGGACGCAAGTGGTCATAGAGATGTGTTTTTCTAAAAGTCTCCATGCTCATGAAGGGATTTAGTTCCTCTATTTCTTGACTTCTTGGCTTTTCATAACGATAGCGATAAGCTAATGCCTGTTCAATCATTGGTGTGGTAATGATTTCTTCTTGCGTGTTGATATCTTTATAAATCATACGTAATATGACATCTTCCTCATAACCCTCCAGCATATACTTATCATGTAGCTTCATAATCTGATAGTAATAAGGGGAAAGCTTGCCTCCAGGTAGTTCAGGATTGCTTGCTTCAAGAGCCCCATGGGTAATGCGATCACGCATATAGCTCTCGGCATATTTCACAAAATCCACCCCTGAAGCAATCGGATATGTTTCAACGGCATCAAGTAAGCCTAAAAGACCATCGTTGAGAGCATCAACACGTTCATAGATGCCTTGTTCATTTAAACGTGCAAGGATATCAAGATCCCTTGTGAGTTGAAGATAATATTGACTGATACAGCCATGTCCATTAGGATAGAGTTCTTCATTAAGAGCGTAGAGCTCTTCTTTGAAATTTGTGTGGGCATTTCTTTTTTGAATAAGGTAGGCATCTTTGATAATACGATATTGAGTGAGTGTATCGATATTATCTTGCTGGATGCGTTCAAGAGTGTTCGTTTCCCTTGTTTTCTCTTTGGAAAGATATTGGGCATATTGTTTTTCTTTGGAAAGCTGGCTATCGGGACAATAGTGAAAGCGAGCAGGCTTATAGAGGGAGGCTTGTGGTATATAGACAAGATGGATATTATTTGATTCATATTGATCAAAGAGAGCAACAAGCATGATGAGATTGGTATAAATGTTATGTTCATATAGTAAAGGACCATGTGCTTTAAAAAACAGGCGTATATCTAAGTTCTTATATCCATTTTTCTCAACAACATATTGTAATATTGACTGATCCATAATATCACTCCTTCATATTCTCCATTAAACAATGAATGACAAAAGAAAACAAGCAATCAGCTTGTACACATTTGTCTTTAAAAATGACTCAAGTTTATATGATAAAAAGTGCAAACGAAAACCTAGCTAAGTAGCTAGGTATCGCGTCTCATGTTTGCGTGTATTTGGGAATTGAGACATTAATTATTATACTGATAAATTCTTTTTTGTACACTCTTTTCAAACGGATTTCCTTGCTTTTTTCCAATTCTTCATGATAATGTGTTGAATTTATATCAAATATAGGAAAACGTTCACAAAGGGCTTTATATTTGTGATAAAAGTGATAAAATTTTCATAGGAATAATGCATAGCATATTCCCGCATCCATAGGGTAGGGCATCATACTTCCTACCAATAACAGCTATCCTGCCAACTATTCTACTTATTCGCCTTTAGCGGGATAACTGCTTTTTGTATAGTTAGGTTCTTGCATATTGATGGTTCTATTGGTATTGTTAGTGGTAGAAATAGGTCATGAAAGCAGGTATTAATATGAAAAAGAAGATATTTATGATAATTGTATTATTAGCTTTGATATGTGGCGCTAGTTATTTCTATATGACGAAGAATAATGTGACAAAGACACCGCAAATCGTGAGTAAGACAAAGGAAAAGAAACAAAAGAAGGAAGAGAATAAGGCGAAAGAAGAAATCAAGAAACAGATTGTCAAAGATGATGAACAGAAACCAGCAACAGTCACAAAAGAGAAAGAGACAAACACACAGCCATCACAAAGTGTCAAAGTCTTTTCGATAAAGGATGGAACCTATTCATCAAGTACTCATGCGGGATTAGAAGTTGGTCAGATTACTGATATGACTCTTGTTGGGGATCAGTATATTACAATTAAGGGTAGCTTTGTAGAAATGAGTGCCGATGGAGAAGAAGTAGAAGAACGTTTTGATGATGCAAGTCGTACATTTATGTTTGATGATCAGGTTAAGTTCTATTTTTATGGTGAAAAAGATATTGAAATGAAGAAAGCTGATTTCTTCAAAGATGCTAAGAGTGCACCAGGTATTGATTTTACTATTACCAATAATAAGATTACTAAAATGGCATTTTATTCATAGGTACATTTTTGTGCCTATTTTTTCATTTTGATTAAATTTTCTTTGACTTTTTTGTACAATAAAGGTGGGTGAATCATATGAATGAGAATTTAGAAAAGTTTACAAGAGAATTCATGGAAGCAAGAGCACATCGTCATAAAGAAATGAAGAAACATGAATATGCATATAAGAAACTAAGAGCGCAGGTTGAAGAACAGGAAAATGATGAATTGGAAACAATTCTCACAAGCTATGAGAAAAAGATCCAACGCATTATTTGTCATTTAAGCGAAAGAGGCATGACAAATAAAGAAATTTCACAAATCACAGAAATGCCAGTTGAAGAAGTTGTGCATATTCTTGCCAAGTATATGACAAAGTAGGAATAAGTTATGAATTATGATTTATATTGTGATGTGCTTGTCGGTGAGATGGATGATGTGATGTTTCCAGTCTGGAGTGCTCAAAGTGAAGAATGCATATCTCTGAGCAAGAAGGTTCTGCTTATGCGTGTTGCTCATGATTTAGAGGATATAAATCGTCTGACCAATGATATGTTTGAAGACAAGATTATTTTTGAAGCCTTAAAGCTTAATGCGCACTTTGAGGAATTTGCGAAGAGAACTGAACATGGCTATTCACCTTCCTTTGCGCGCTTTGCCCATAATCTTGTTGAAAAGATTGATCGCTATGAGAATAACTATTCACATTTTGAAATTAGCTATGATGATATCTATGGTTCATGCTTTGCGATATTAAATCTTTATTGTAATATCGCTCAAAGCCTCAATCATCAAACAGACTTTTCAACATTGGGACAGGATGTAAGTTATCAACAATTCATTCAAGCCTATCATCCCTACCAGGCATTAGCCATTGGGGATGTGACAACGCTTCTTCAAACCTCTTCTAAGAAAGGCGCTTTGTCACGTCTAGGTAAGATCCTTACGAAAAAGGACAGCCGTGAACTAAAAGAAGAAGCAGCAAGCCGTCTTAGAGAGCTGTTAGAAGATTATTTTGTGTTGATGATGTCGGTTACTTTTATGAAATTCAAGACCTCATTAAAAGACTAGAGACAGTATAGTGTCTCTAGTTGTTGTCTGGATAAGTATAAAATTGATGAAAGTATTCGTATTATCATAAATATTGAATGTTTAGTTAGAAATATAATAAAACATTAGTGCATTGATACAAAAAATGCTATACTACAAACCAAAAGGGGGATAAGGAAATGAATTTTGTGTTTATTTCACCTGGCTTTCCAAAAACATATTATCATTTTTGTGAAAGCTTGCAGGAGCAGGGGGTTAATGTTCTTGCGATTGGGGATGTACCATATGATGAACTGAGTGAAGAAGTTAAACATTCAGTTAAGGAATATTATTATGTTGATACGCTTGAAGACTATGATGCTTTAGTGAAAGCAATGGGATATTTTATTTTTCATTATGGCCGCATTGATTATCTTGAAAGCAATAATGAATACTGGCTGGAAAGTGATGCGCGCTTGCGTACAGATTTCAATATTACAACTGGCTTACAGAATGACATTATTGAAGATGTCAAACACAAATCAAGAATGAAGGATTATTATGCCAAGGCACATATTCCTACAGCCCGTTATATTCTCGTCACAACAATTGATGAAGCGAAAGCCTTTATCGATGAAGTGGCTTATCCTGTTATTGCCAAGCCTGATAGTGGCATGGGTGCTCAGGATACACATAAGATTAATAATGAAGAAGAACTTGTGGACTTCTTTGAACATAAATCCGATGTACAGTATATTATGGAAGAGTTTGTAGAAGGGGTTATTGAGTCGTTTGATGGCATTGCTTCACAAAACCATGACATTATCTTTGAAACAAGTCATGTCTTTCCAGATCCATTATTAGATGTTGTGACATCAAATAAATCATTTGTTTATTATTCACAACGAGAAATACCAGAAGACTTAAAACGCTATGGGGAAGAAGCAGTCAAAGTCTTTCCGGTCAATGGCCGTTGTTTCCACATGGAGTTCTTCAGACTGACAAAAGACAAACCAGGCCTTGCCAACAAAGGTGATGTTGTCGGCTTGGAAGTCAATATGCGTATGCCAGGGGGTTATACACCTGATATGATGAACTGGGCTAATGACATAAATGTTTATGATATTTATGCAGATATGGTCACAACTGGAGAAAGTCACTATAATAGAAATAGGAGACCATACCATTGTGTCTATACAGGTAGACGTGACGAGATTGCCTATAAACATACGGATGAAGAAATCAAGAAAAGATATCATCATGATCTCGTGATGGTAGAAAGAATGCCAGATATCTTGAGTGATGATATGGGTAATGACATGTATACAGCACGTTTCGAAACAATGGATGAAGTGAATGCATTTATTGAATTTGTATTAGGTTAATGGAGGATGCTTATGAAAACACAATATTTTAAAGAGTATAGTCAGTGTCTTGAAAGAGACATGGAATTTAAGGTTTATGGTGAAGAAGGAGCTGAACCGGTTTTAGTTTTTCCTAGCCAGGATGGGCGTTTCTATGACTTTGAAAACCAGGGCATGATTGAATCTGTTGCGCATTTAATTAATGCTGGTAGAATTCAGATGTTCTGCTGTGATTCAATGGATAGAGAAGGCTGGACTGGTCAGCCAGGTGAAACATATGAGCAGCGTACACATATCGTTGAACAATTCTATTATTATATTGTCAATGAATTAGTTCCAAGAATCTTTGAAATCAATAAGAAAGATGGACGATATGCCGATGGCATTATTACCACAGGATGTTCGATGGGAGCAGCCCATGCCGCTAACTTCATGTTTAGAGCGCCAGATATCTTCAAGGGCTGTGTCGCTTTATCAGGTTATTATGACAGTGATCTTTTCTTTGGTGATTTCCACAACGATATTACTTATCGTAATTCACCAGTAGAATATCTTCAGGGCATGAGCTACGACCACCCATTTGTCGACAAATATAGAAGATGCCGTATTGTTCTATGTTGTGGTCAGGGAGCCTGGGAAGATGATATGGTGCGTTCAACAGGTCGTATGAAAGAGCTCTTAGAAGCAAAGAATATTCCTGCCTGGATTGATTTCTGGGGCTATGATGTCAACCATGACTGGCCATGGTGGCGTGTACAGTTACCTTATTTCTTTGAGAGAGTCATCTAGGAGGTTTCTCAATGAATGTCATTTTCATTTCACCACAGTTTCCACATTATTACTATAATTTCTGCCTGCGTCTTAAAGAAAGAGGGGCATGCGTACTGGGTATTGGTGACACACCATATGAAGGTGTTGATGATAATACTAAGAACGCTCTTGACGAATACTATTACGTTCCTGATCTCCAGGACTATGAAGATGTCTATCGTGCCGTAGGTTTCTATACAGCTAAGTATGGCAAGATTGACTGGATTGAATCAGAGAATGAATACTGGCTCTATCTTGAGGCACATTTACGTACAGACTTCAATGTCACAACTGGACCAAAACTCGAAGACATGGATCAGTTACGTCATAAGTCAAAGATGAAAGATGTTTATCAAAGAGCAGGAATACCTGTTGCCAAGTATGCCTATTTAGATAGCTTAGAGACAGGACTAGCTTTCGCTAGGGAAGTTGGCTATCCCGTGATTGTCAAGCCTGATGACGGTATGGGGGCAAGCTGTACTTACAAGCTGACAAGTGATGATGATTTTAGAAATATTTATCAAACACTTGATCAAGAAACACAGTTTATTGTCGAAGACTATGTACCAGGCAATGTTGAAACATTTGAAGGCGTTACGGATAGCCAGGGTCATATTCTCATGTCAACATCCCATGTCATGTGTGATCCTGTCATGGATATGGTTAATGAGCATCTTGATACAACCTTCTATCAGCAGCCGGTCTATGCATCCGATATCTATGATATTGGGGAAAGAACAGTTAAAGCATTTGGCACAAAGAGTCGTTTCTTCCATTTCGAATTCATTCGTTTGACAGAAGATAAAGATTATTTAGGAAGAAAGGGCAATCTTGTTGGATTAGAAGTCAATATGAGAGCACCGGGTGCCTATATTCCTGATATGATGAATTTAGCTTATGATGTTGATGTCTATACAATCTGGGCTGATATGATTTTATATGATCAGTGTTTCTATGATATCAATAGACAGTATTGGGTTGGCTATGCGGGCAGACGTAATGATGTTCAGTATGCCTTAAGTAATGAACAAATCATCAAGCGTTATGGCCAGTTTATTGCCTTGGAAGATGATGTGGATGCTGCACTTGCTGAAGCAATGAGCGACCATATCTTCCTCTTCCGTACAAAAAACAAAGAACAACTCTTTAGAATCATGCATGAAATCACACAGCATGCTTACACAAAAAAGGATAAGTCATAAAATATATTTATATAAAGTGTATGCTTTGGTTCCTTTTGTATTACTAAGTAGCTTGAAATTTAGAGGACGGAATGCCATTTAGTGGAATATTCCGTCCTTCTTATATCTAATTGGCGTGTAGCTTCTTGAACTGATAAATAAAACATAATAATTCATTGTTATAGTGATATAAAAGCTTTGTGCAAAGAATGTTGTGGGAGAATTAAAGTATTACATTCTAAAAAACTAGATTCTGGACTATCTAATGGAAGGTGAGATTATGTTTAATTTGTTATATATGAAATATCAGAAAGAGATAATGAGACCTTATCGTGGAAAATTCAAAGACCTGCATCTTTATGAGAAAATTTTTCTAATAGTGTTGATTTCAGATGCATCGCTTTTCGCTGTTTTCTCTTTTTTAAACAATAAAATAGGATCAATTGTGACGTTTGCAATTATACTTTTTTGGATTATCATCTTCGCAATAAAAAGACAGCAGCCAGAAGAACAGGAAAGAATTATTAAAGAAAATAACTCTAAAGAGCGAATGAAACAGATGATAAAGCTATTAAATGAATTTCATATTGATATCAGTGATGATAATCAATTGGACCGTTTAATAGAACGAGCAACAAAAGAACAAAAAGCCTATGATATATGGAAAGATTTCAAAGTATCATTTGGGAGTATGACAACTTATATACTTCTTCCAATGTTAACTTTGTTGCTACAAAAAATATTTGATAACGCAAAACTTATGGATTTAATCTATAGTGCATTCTTGATATTTATTTTCTGTATAATGATTGTTGCATTAATATTCTCCTGTTCTTCCATTTTTAAAGATTTGTTTAATAAGGATATTAGGAATTTAAAAGAATTTATCGAAGACATAGAAGACATCAAAGATTTTCATAATGAAGCTTTTCTTAATAAACAAGAAATAAATGGTGAATAAACTAAGGAGAGGAAAAATAATTGTTTTTCGAATGAAGAAAGGCAATCGTCGTTCTAGTTCTTTGGCAATGAAGTGTTAAACACCATCTAAAAAGCCTAGTTCTCATCAATTTGAGTACTAGGCTTTATTGAATATCACCAGAAAAAAGCTTAACCTTTTTTCTCATTATCTTGTTTTTTTCTAGCTGCTTCGCTAATGATGCGTGAAGCACGTATTGCATAGACGCAGGCACGCATGACTTTTAAAAACAAGTCACCAATATGTCCATCTATCACCTTTGTATCATCAGAAATATCTTCATTTAAAAGCAACTCTTCCAATACTTCACAAAAGATATTATAAGATTCATCAAGGGGTACATTTTCAAACTGAATCTTAAGAAGTGTAGATATCTCATCAAGTGAGAATACTCTCTTAAGAAAACAAATGACTGTGAAATAGGCAACATGTTCACGGCTATATTTCTTTTTTATGGGAGGAGTGACAAGTTTTGCTTTGACATAATTATTAATCATTGTTGACGTGACAACTTTGTCATCTTCATTCAGCTTTAAGAATGATAAGCTCTTTTCAATTAATCCAATAACCTGATCCATATAGAGATCAAAATCCGGCAGCTCCTGCCAGCGCAAAATATGAACTTGATTATACTGTGCATCCATAAGATATCACCTCAATATGAAGAATACACCAATAGATAAACTAAGTCAAATAATCTAGTATTAAATACTAAATGTATTGACACTTGTAACTAGAAGTATTAATGTTGAAGTAGGAGATGATATGGAATGAAGATTATTACGGATACAAGCGCATTATATTCCCCACAGGAAGGTCAGGCATTAGGCTTAGAAGTATTACCTTTACATGTCACAATTAATAATGAGACATATACAGAATTAGTCGATATGACAGCTGATGAACTTATTCAGAAAATTGAAGCAGGTGCTTTGCCTCAATCATCACAACCAAGTGTTGGTCATACAGTAGAAGTTTTAGAACATTATCAAAATGAAGATTGTCTTGTCTTTACGATGAGTGAAGGTCTATCAGGAACTTATGCATCCACAGTTCTCGCAAAAAACCAGCTTGAACATCCTGAACATATTCATATCATCAATACAAGAACACTTTGTGGTCCTCATCGTCATTTAGTTGATGTGGCTTTAAGATTGCAAAAAGATGGTGCTACAACAAAAGAAATCATTGATACCATCAATGATAAAATTCAATATACAAAAAGCTTTTTGATACCAACTAACTTTGAATTCTTAAAAAGAGGTGGACGCCTTTCACCATTAGCGGCAAAGCTAGGCGGTTTGCTTAAGATTACAGCAGTCTTGGAATTAAGTGATGATGGCAAGAAACTTGATAAATATGCCATCAAGAAAACAGAAAGTGGCGCATTAAAGACAATCATCAAGTGCTATAAGGAGATGGGCGTTGATGAGCATGCGATTCTTTATGTCACACATGCTGGAGCATTAATGAAGGCGAAGGGTTATGCAGAAGTCTTAAGGAATGCATTCCCACAAACAGAAATTGTAATTCATGAACTGACGCCGGTCTTTGTGACACATGGTGGTCCAGGTTGTATCGCAATACAGATGATTAAGAAATAGGTCATGAAAATGGCCTTTTTTTCTTTGTATTCTTTAAAAGGCATCTATTCAAGTGCATAATATGGGTAATGGAGGTGCAACATGCATTCAAAAAAGAAAAACTTTATCATCAGTATTGTGATTATTGGTATTGTTGTTGTGTTAGTCTTTATCGCTGGAACATTCTATCGCATTCAAGATCAACATGCCATCACAAAGCAGAGTCTCAAGAGTACGCTGAGTTCCTTAGAAGAAATATCTTCTATCGCATATGACTATTCTAGAGTAGGACGCTTTGATGACAGTCTTGGTGTAGAGAACTGGAAAAACCAGAATCCAAAAGGCTATTTTCTGATGACTTATCGTGGTGAGATGAAAGTAGGTGTTCATCCTGACCAGGCTAAAATCACTATTTCCGACAAAAAGATTACGATTGATATGGGAAAAATCAAAGTCCTTTCCCATCATATCAACCAGGATAGTCTTGAAATCTATGATGAATCAGCCAATGTTTTTACAAAAGCAAAGCTCAAGGACTATTCAAAATTTCAGTCTTCACAGAAAAAACAAGTTGAAGATGAAGAAAGAGTCAAAGGTACTTACAATAAGGCGGCTCGTAAGATTCGCAAGCAAATCTCAACAGCTTTACAGGTTAATGATACGATTAGAGAGGAATATCATCTAGAAGTGATTATTGGCAAGTAAGAAAAGTATGATTGTAAGGGTTTATTTTTGATACTTTTTTGTTGTGATAGAAAAATGTTGTGTTATAATATGCGAGTTAGAAAGAGGTGCACATTATATGGAAATTAGAAATGTAGCGATTATTGCCCATGTTGACCATGGTAAAACTACACTTGTTGACCAGCTGTTAAAGCAGTCAAAGACACTTGAAGCCCATGAAGAAATTGCTGAAAGAGCAATGGATAGTAATGACCTAGAAAGAGAGAGAGGCATTACAATCTTAGCTAAGACAACCGCAATTCATTATAAAGATTATAAAATCAATATCTTAGACACACCAGGCCATGCAGACTTTGGTGGTGAAGTAGAACGTATCATGCACATGGTGGATGGATGCGTACTTCTTGTTGATGCTTATGAAGGTACAATGCCACAGACACGTTTCGTCTTAAAGAAAGCCTTAGAAGCCCATGTTAAGCCAATCGTTGTCATTAATAAGGTTGACCGTCCAGTGACACGTATTGATGAAGTTATGGATGAAGTTCTTGAATTATTCATGGAACTTGGTGCTGATGATGATCAGTTAGACTTCCCAACATGTTATGTCTCAGCCTTAAATGGTACATCTTCACTAGATCCAGATCCAGCAACACAGGAACCTACAATGGATAACTTATTTGATATGATTGTCAATGAAATTCCAGCCCCAATTGTCGATGTTGAAGATGGCTTACAATTGCAGCCTGCCTTACTTGACTACAATGACTATGTAGGACGTATTGGTATCGGTCGTATTCAAAGAGGTACAATTCATTTAAATGATAATGTTGTATGTTGTCGTGCTGATGGTACAACAACACAATTTAGAGTACAAAAGCTCTATACATTCCTTGGCTTACATCGTATTGAAGTTGATGAAGTGGATGCCGGTGATATCTGTGCATTTGCCGGATTAGCTGATATTGGTGTTGGGGAAACGGTTTGTGATCCACAGCATATTGATCCATTACCATTATTACATATTGATGAACCAACAATTCAGATGGTCTTTGGTACAAATACATCACCTTTTGCCGGACAGGAAGGCAAGTTCGTCACAGCTACTAAACTTGAAGAACGTCTTCTTCGTGAAACAAATAAGGATGTATCATTAAAGGTAGAAAGAGTTCCTAACTCAGAAGAATGGATTGTTTCTGGACGTGGTGAATTACATTTGTCCATCCTTATTGAAACATTAAGAAGAGAAGGCTATGAATTACAGGTTTCTCGTCCACATGTTATCATCAAGAATATTGATGGTGTGAAGTGTGAACCATATGAAGATCTTGAAATTGAAGCACCTGATGATTGTATTGGTTCGGTCATTGAATCATTGGGCTTAAGAAAGGGTATCATGGATGATATGTCTTCTGATAATGGTATGACAAAGGTTCATTATGTGATTCCTTCAAGAGGCTTAATTGGCTTTATGACAAACTTCATCACAATGACAAGAGGTTATGGTATTATCAACCATACATTCTTAGAATATCGTCCAATGGACAATGATAGTATTGTCGGAGAAAGAAAACTTGGTGTTTTAATCTCTATTGATACCGGCCAGACTACAGCTTACTCACTTGGTTCAGCCGAAGCCCGTGGTGTGATGTTTGTCGGCCCAGGTGTCCAGGTTTATGAAGGTATGATTGTTGGTGAACATGCTAAGGATAATGACTTAGTTGTCAATGTCACTAAGCTTAAAGAAAAGACAAATACACGTTCTTCTACAAAGGATTCTACTGTTGTCTTAAAGCGTCCAAGAATTATGAATCTTGAAACATGTCTTGACTATATCAACGAAGATGAATTAGTAGAAGTAACACCAGAATCAATCAGATTAAGAAAGAGATACTTAACTGAAAATGAACGTAAGAGAGCATTCAGAGCAAAGAATGCTGCTGTCAACGACTAATAAAAATAGGGAAATGTAAGTTTCCCTTTTTTGATAGGAGGGGTAATATGAAGAAGCAGGATATTCTTAATTTAAAATTGAACCCTACTGATAAGCCTGATTATTATTATCTCGTTATTGATGAGTATATTCTCATACTCGCTTTCATGCCTTTTTATCGTTTAGCTATCATGAGTTCAGTGACATACAAGAAATCTCTTGCCGATTACCTTAATCGTCTTTATATCCATAATGATGATATTCGACGTGCCTATCTGATTGAACATGATCTAGGTATTGTCCTTAATTATCGAAGAATGGACCAGAAAGAATTTGAAGCTATTCTCAAGAATCTTGTCATTACATTAAAAGAACTCAATATTCATACTGTTGATCGTTTCACCAAACAACCAGGTGTGCTCTACCCTGCATTTATGGCTGAAGATATTGAGATTGTCAGCCGTCAGTCCTTTGCAAAACAGGAGCGTGAACATCAGCCTAAGAAAAGAAAGAATACTGGTTTATTATCAGCACTTTTGCTGGGATTGATTGGCTCATGGATGTTTGCCCATTATCATAAGCTTGGCCTTATTGTCTCGCTTTCAGGTATTATTCTTGGGCTTTGTACTTTCTTTGGCTATCTGTGGCTTGGTGAGCGCATGGACAAGAAGGGAATCATTAGTTCTGTTGTCATCAGTGCTGTTGATTTACTTATCGGTCAGGTCTTTGCGACAGCTATCAGTATCAAGGATGGTCTTGCAGCTTCGACAAAGAATACCATGCATTTATCAATCTTTGAAACATTGCCCCTTGTTCCTCATTTTCTTGTCGAACAAGATGTTGTAAGTGCAATGGTACCCTATCTTGCACTCACTTTGCTTCTTGCGATTATAACAATACTGATTTGTTTCCATTTCTATAAGAAAGCACATTTATTGAAAAATACGTATATTCTTTATGATCAGCGCTGACTGTGATAAAATATTATCAAGGAGGGCGTAGCCATGAAGACATCCATTCATATTCAGTTTAGAGATGATGTAAATGTGAAAGATGTTGAGAATACGGTAAAAGAGGCATTAAAGGCTGAAGGACTAAAGATATCTTCACTTAAGCAGCTCGATATTTATTATAAACCACAAGAAAATGCGATTTATTATGTGGCTATTGATGAAGACGATAATATTACCGGATCTAATAATAAGCCTTTACATCTCTCGTAGTTTGACCAGTCTTTGTGACTGGTTTTCTTTTGGTTAAATTATGATATAATTGGCAATATAGGAGGAAATACGCATGAAACGTATCTTAACAGGTCTTTTTGTCGCAACGTTCGCAATAAGTGGCTGTAGCAGTTCAAAGAATGAAACCATTACATTTATGGCAAAAAATAAGGCTGGAAATCTCTACGCATTATATAATACAAAAGGCAAGAAGCTCACCGACTACAAATATAAGAACTATCAGGAAGTTAAGAATGCGGGATATATTGTACAAAATAAACAGGATCAATATCGTTTTATTGATTATAATGGTAAGGAAACCATCAATAATAAATATATCACTGGCACAAATACCTTACTAACAACCTATAATACCCCATCTTCAAACTTACAACTTGAAAAGAATGAGCTAACTTTAGAAGAACTCACTTCAACAACCCTGAATTTACAGAATGCTAGAAGCACTCCTGTTTATACTTCATCCAATAATAAGATTGTGACAGTTGATCAAAATGGTGTTGTGAATGCCATTAAGGCAGGAAAAGCAACAATAACAGCACGGGTGGGTGATGAAAGTGTTGATGCCCTCATCACAGTGACACCCATTACTCCGAAATTATCTACTGATCATATCAAGCTTGATGTTGGTAAAGCACAAGATATCATTGTGCTAGATAATCGTAATCGTGAAGTGAAATGGTCAAGTGCTGATGACAAGATTGCTTCCATCGATGCAAATGGTCATTTGACAGCCTTAAAGAAGGGGACAACGACCATCAAAGCCAAGACCGGTAATGACACACTTAAGGTGAATGTTGAAGTAACTGAACCAACAGTAACGGCTGATATCAAGAAAAAGACAGTCTTTGCAGACGATGATCCATTTAAGATAAACTTAAATGGTGTTCGTGAAGGAGAAAAGGTGAAATGGTCATCGGGAAATAAAAGAATAGCCCTGGTTGATCAAAATGGGCAGGTGACACCTAAGAAGGCTGGCAAGGTCACAATCACGGCAAGTGTCATGAGTCAGAAAGTAAATGTACTCGTGACGGTGAAAAAACGTGATCTGCGTTTGAAAAAGAAAAACTATGATTTGACTGTTGGACAGGAAACAAATGTTGAAATCAAAGATCTTAAACCGAATACAACAGTGACATATCAATCAGCCAATCCTGATCTTGTATCCATTGATTCATATGGCAAGATGAAAGCCTTGAAGAAGGGTGCAACAACCATCAAAGCAACTGTGGGCAAACGTAAGCTTAAAGCCCAGGTTCATGTTTCTGATGTCAAGGTTGCCATCAGTCAAAAAGAAGCGACTTTAACTGAACTTGAAACATTACAATTATCAGTTAAAAATAGTGATCCTAATGTTCCTATAACATGGTCTTCAAACAAGAAGGATGTAGCTGAAGTGGACAATAATGGTCTTGTGACAGCTAAGAAAAAGGGAAATGCTACTATTACTGCAACAATTGACAATCAAAAATATCAATCAAAAATAACTGTTAAGAAACGTATCCTTTCTCTCAATAAAGAAAATATTGTCCTGACTGAAGATGAACAGACAAAGGAAGGCATAAGACATGTGAAAGTAGATGCCCCTGTCACTTATAAGAGTGCTGATGAAAAGATTGCGAAGATTGATAATGGTATACTAACAGCCATCAAATCAGGCAAGACAAAGATTACACTTTCTGCTGAAGGTAAGACTTTTACAACAACAGTTACAGTTAAGGACCGCCATATTACGCTTGATGCAAATGAAAAGACATTGATGCTTGGGAAGAGTTATCAGATGAAAGTCAAGAATGCCGGTAAGCGTGCTTTAAGCTTTAAGACCGGCAAGAAGAATATCATTGAAGTTGATGAAAAGGGTGAAGTGCGCGCTTTAAATCCAGGCTGGGATGTTGTGACTGTTCAGGCTGGTGATTCAACACTTAAATGTAAGTTCATTGTCAAAGAGGAAAAGCTCTTTGTTCCTTCTACCATGACTTTGACAAAAGGGACAACGGGCAGTATTCAAGTCAAGAATCTTGTGAACCAGCATATAACTTGGGCAAGTGATTATCCTGAAGTCGCTAGTGTTGATGAAGCAGGGACAATTACAGCCTACAAAGCCGGTGAAGCAATCATCAGTGCAACCATTAGTGATAAAGTCTATCGGACAACCCTTATTGTCAAACGTGATCCTCATACTTTAGTCAAAACAAAGAATGTCCCATTATCATATGGTCAGACAACAATCATGAATGCCCGAGGAAAAAACATTTATAAGGCAAATGGGAAAGTGGCCATCAAGAAGACGGCTGTTCCTGTGCTTTATGAAAAAGGCATCTACCGTGTTCTCTATGATACAAAAGATGACCTTTATAAGGGCAAAGAAGAAGTTATGTATACTTTAGGTAATGAAGATGTCTTCGTGATTGTCTTCAATCATAAGCTTAAGATCTTCATGTCTCAGGCGCTAAGTAAGCCGCTTTCTATTGATGAAGGTGGTAATTATAAGATTATGGCAAGTAATGATCACCAGGTTGTACTCTATGATGGAGATAATAAAGCAGCTATTGTTGCCGATACAAAGAAGAAAATGATTCAATGCGTTGATCATGAAGTAACCAAAGCTTCCCTTTCCAACGACAATATCGTTCTTGAAAATACAACCGGTACATATCTTATCAACAAGAAAGGCCAAAGCGTGAGAGTCAATTCCTACTATCAGGATAGTGAACATTATCTCAAACGTGATGAACAATATGTCTATGGTCCACATCTTGTCATCAATGGTCAAAAGACAAATAAACTTAAAGATGTCCAGTTAAAGCCAGCTGTTACTTATTTAGAAGGCAAGCTTTATCCGGCTTATATTAAGGATAAGGGTTTTGTATATTATGATATGAATGGCAAGAAAGCCTTTGATAAGGTCTTCATTGATGCCCAGGCATTTGGTGTTGAAGGTGCAGCTATTGCCATCAAGAAGAATCATGAATATGTTCTTCTTGATGAAGAAGGTAAAGAAGTTCTCGCTTCAAAACAAAGAATTGCTTATATTGGTGATGGCTATTATGCCCATTATAAGGTGGATGGATCATTTACTGTTGTAAGTGCTAGTGGTGATGAAATGCTTGAAGATAAATGTACGAGCTTTAAGGAAGATGCAGTTGTTCATATTAATGAGAAGAATTATATGATCTTAAATAGAAATGGTCGTAATTATGTTTATGATGCTGATAATGGTTTCAAAGTCATTTTCTCAACAGAAGAACCTGTGAAACTTGATACAAGAGGGTTCATTGTTGTGAATGAAAGAAAATATTATGATCTAAAAGGAAAAGCTATTAACTAGGGAGGGATTTTATGGATAATGTGATGAGTCTCTTTGTCTCACTGCTTGCGCTTATTGGCATTCTTCTTGTAATGCAGATTATTACTGTTGAGCTCATGGCAAGAAAAGCACTTAAGACAAAGAATACAGGCTATTTTATGATTTTCAATTTACCCTATAGCTATAACCGTTCAGCGCGTATGGGCTTTGTATATTTCTTTGTCTATTTACTATTCTTTAATCAAAATATGTTTTCAACAGAATGGTTCCTCTATTTGCTTGTCTTTATTGCCATGGGAATTGTCTCTGATGCCGTTGTGCAGTATCTTGTACTCTATTATGGTAAATTTCGCTTTAAGAAATATATTGTTGAAACAGAGAAGCTAGAAGAAGATGTAAAAGCCTACTTCGAGAATGCTGACTTCAAGGAAGAAGACTGTGAGAAATCCATGCCAACATACAATGAAACAGAACTTACCAAAAAATACCTCAAGCCCACAGACCATCTTGCCTTCATGTCCATTGATGGTGGAGATTATGTCAAGAGCTTTAAGGATTATCCAGAAGTTACTTTTGATGTTGAGCCCTTCTTTGACCAGCATCAAGTTGAACAGAATCTTGAAGGCTTACCCATCAAGGTTACAAGTCTTACAAATGAGAAAGGACTTCCTTTCAAGGACAATCATATTGATTTATTCCTAAATGAGTACTCAACATATGATAAAGGAGAGGTTGCCCGTGTCTTGAAACCAGGTGGAATCTTCGTCTTAAATCAGAATGGCAGCGAGAATCTCAAAGAATTCCTCAATATGTATATGCCTCTTGCCCTTCGTAGTCAATGGAATATCGAAACAGCCAAGCAATCCTTAATCAATGCTGGCTTTACGATTCTTGAGGCTTATGAGGACTATGGTTATTTGCATTTCAGAAACCTTAATCAGCTTGATACATACTTGAAGAAAGTTGTCCCTGAATTAATACAGGAACGTGAAAAGTTTCTCCAATTCTATACACAAGCCTTACGTGATATGAAAAATCAGGGCTTCTATAGCCTTTCAACATATCGATTTATCATTATTGCGAAGTTAACAGGCAGCTATCAGGAAATCGCTTAGGAGCATCTATTGGGATGCTCTTTTTTGATTGTTTAATGGGCATAATTTATAATGAAAAAAATCACAAGAAATCCTTGGAATATAAGCGTTTGAGAGGGATTGAAAGGTTTATATGTAAGCGATTTAAAAAAGTTTTGAGAAGTTATGGAAATGTGTAGAATTTGTGCTATAATGAATGCATATTCAAGGAGGATTTTATTAATGGAAAAATATTCATTCGTTGTAGCTGATCCAGTAGGATTACATGCAAGACCTGCAACTATCTTAGTAAACCAGGCTTCAAAATTTACTTCAAACATTAAATTAACTTATAATGGTAAAGAAGTTAACTTAAAGTCTATCATGGGTGTTATGTCTTTAGGTGTTCCAACTAAGGCTAGCGTGGAAATCACTGCTGAAGGTGAAGATGAAAAAGACGCAATCGCATCTATCGAAAAAGTTGTTAAAGAACAGAAAGTTGCTGAATAATAAGAATGAGAAGGAGAGGAAACTCTCCTTTTTCTTTTTCAAAAAATGATTGCCCTTACATTTTATTATTGGTATGCTTTAAATATCAATATGTAAGAAGGAGTAAACAAATATGTACGATGATACTTTTGATGCATTGAGTAATGCAGCAAGAAACAAATCAAGATTTTTAAAGAAAAGACCAATAGGCTATTTCATTTCTTCAATGATGGCAGGAGCTTTTATTGGCTTTGGGAATATCTTGATTAATACAATTGGTGGTTTATTAAATGGTGCACCAGCAACAAAGATTGTTATGGGGGCAGCATTTGGCATTGCCTTATCACTTGTCGTAATTGCTGGGGCAGAGCTCTTTACCGGCAATACGCTGGTTATGAGTGCTGGTGTTATGAAGAAGAAAGTTTCTATCAAGGATATGTTGATCTTATTTGTCGTATGCTGGATTGGAAACTTGGCAGGCAGTGTACTACTGGCCTGGTTATTTGAGCTATCTGGCATGAATACACCTGCTACTGCGAAGTTTTTAGCAACAGGCGCACTTGCGAAAATGTCAGCTGGTGCTTTGCAGTTATTTGTCAGAGGCATTTTATGTAATATTCTTGTTTGTCTTGCTGTATGGTGCGGCTTTAGATGCAAGAGTGATTCAGGAAAGCTGATTATGGTTTTCTGGTGCTTGTTTGCCTTTATTATTTGTGGCTTTGAACACTCTATTGCGAATATGACACAGTTAAGTGTTGCTTTATTGAATCCAGCCGGATTACCAATAACTTTATCAGGTTATTTCTATAATTTAATTGTTGTAACATTAGGTAATATTGTTGGTGGTATTGTTTTTGTAGCACTGCCTTATTTCTTGGCGACAAACAAAGATTAATTGTATACAATAAATATCAACGAGGTAACCGTTTTCTATTTTAAGAAAATAAGAAGTTTGCTATAATGGGGCTAGAGGTGAATTGAGAATGGATTATAAGACAAACTATGAAAAATGGCTAAACTTCGAAGGCCTAGATAGTACTTTGAAGAATGAATTAAAGGGCATGGACGAAAAGACAAAAGAAGATGCCTTCTATAAGAATATTGAATTTGGTACGGCTGGTATGCGTGGTGTTCTTGGCGCTGGTACAAACCGTATGAATATTTACATGGTTAGAAAAGCAAATGTAGGTTATGCAAAATGGATTCTAGAACAGCCAAATGGTAAAGAAAGAGGCGTTGTTATTTCTTATGATAACAGACATCAATCTTATATCTTTGCGAATGAATCTGCGAAGATCTTGGCTGGCTTTGGTATTAAGACATATATCATGGAATCTTTAAGACCAACACCTGAATTATCATTTGCAGTAAGATATTTAAAATGTGCTGGTGGTATCATGATTACTGCTTCTCATAACCCAGCTGAATATAATGGTTATAAGGTTTATGATGATACTGGCTGTCAGCTTATTCCTGAATGGGCTGATCAGGTGACAAAATATGTTAATGAAGTAGAAGACGAATTAGCAGTAAAAGTACCTGATGAAGATGAAGTATATGATCTTATTAACTGGGTTGGTGAAGAAATTGACCGTGCTTATTATGATGCTGTTAAGAGCTGTGAAATTAATCCTGGCTTAGATAAGAGTGATTTCAAGATTGTCTATTCACCACAGCATGGTGCTGATAACTGGCCAGTAAGAACAGTCTTAAAAGAATTAGGTTATGATATTGTGCCTGTATTATCACAATGCGCACCTGATCCAGATTACTACAATACAAAATCTCCTAACCCTGAAGTAGCTTCTTCATATGATGAAGCCATCAAGTTAGCGAAGAGAGTGGATGCTGATGTTATTGCAATTACTGACCCTGATGGTGATAGACTTGGTGTAGTCGCAAAGCATAATGGTGAATATGTACTGATGTCTGGTAACCAGTCAGCAGCAGTTTATCTTGAATATATTCTTTCACAGTTAAAAGAACAGGGTAAACTTCCTACAAATGCGGTTATGTACAATACAATCGTCACTTCAGATTTAGGTGAACTTGTTGCAAGAAGCTATGGTGTAGATGTAGAAAAGACATTAACTGGCTTCAAGTTTATTGGTGACAAGATTAGAAAATATGAAAAGACTGGCGAAAAGCAGTTCATCTTTGGTTATGAAGAATCATATGGCTGTGTTGTTAAGGACTTCGTAAGAGATAAAGATGCAGTCCAAGCTGTCTTACTTGCTGCAGAATGTGGCAATTACTATAAGAAGCAGGGCAAGGATCTTATTGATGTCCTAAATGAACTTTATGCTAAACATGGTACATTCAAGGAAAGCCAGATTGCTCTTGCAAAGGCTGGTGTTGAAGGTGCTAAGCGTATTGCTGAAATCATGGATAATTTAAGAAAAGAGTCACCAAAGGAAATTGGTGGATACAAGGTAACTCTTGCTGAAGATTATGCAAATTCAACACGTAGTGATGGTAGTGTTATTGACTTACCAAAATCTAATGTCTTGAAATATTATTTAGAAGATGGTAGCTGGATTGCTGCAAGACCATCTGGTACAGAACCAAAATGTAAATTCTATTTCTCAATTAAAGGTAAGGATGCGGCTGATGCAGCAAGTAAAACTGAAGTTTTCCAGAAAGCTATGATGGCAGCTATTGGTGAATAGAAATAAAAGAAAACGTTGATTTATTCAACGTTTTTTTGTGCATTCTACAAGCTTTGATCATGTTGATGATGTGATACATATTGGAAAATATGTATGAACTATCTTTTTTTTATAGGGGATTATTGGTATAATATTTTGGGTAAGGAAGGGTGAGTGTTATGAGTCTTAAGACAACACAGCTGTTAATCGGCCTTACAAGGAAGATAGCGATTGTGCTAGCCATCCTTGCTTGTATAAGCTGGATTATGAAATTTAAAACAATTGCAATGATCTTGCTTATTGCCTTAGTACTGATGCTTGTTGTTTATTTTGCGTTGGCATTGGTTTCTTGGCGTTGTCCTAGTTGTCATCAGTATTTACCATTAAAGAATGCGACAAAGCTTAAAGAATGTCCACATTGCCATCATCCCATTGATAAAACACCTATAAAAAAATAGTCACCTAATGGTGACTTTTTTAGTGCTATCCTTTTCTTGCAATCGTTGCTCTTAATTTCTTGATATCAATAAAACGTGTAGAGAATCTAAATGTCTTCTGGGCATAGACAAAAGTCATTTCACGCTTAGAATTTAGATCAACCTTCTTCATCTTGCGATAATCCACCAGCAATCTACCTATCAGCATATGCTTCTTGCCAAGAAGAACAATATTTGCTAGCTGCATGGAGAATATTAAAGTATAGATTGTAAGTACTGAAAGGCCGTTGTTGATCCATTGGAGACTATCTAGCTGCCATCCCACAATACATGTCCAGATAAAAATCGCCCAGGCAACTACATAACCCACGATCATACCGATATAGGCATATTTTCCCGTGCTGCTTAAGCAGAATTCCATTGCTCCTTCTTTCTTTCTTTGTTTCAGCATTGTGACAAGCAAATTCATAATCTGATATGTGAAATAAATGAATACAAGCAATAATAAGAATAATGATATTGTATAAAACTGACTCATAAACAAGAACTCCTTTATTACCTTATAATATTATACATAGAAATCTTTTTTTTGGAAAGGGTGCAATTTATCTTTAACTTTTCATAAGAGCCTTGTTGAGTCTATAATAGGTGCGGAGGTATGTTATGTTCCAGGAGAAATATAAGATTGAATTCCCAGATGTAGACTTTATGGCAAAGGCAAAAGTTGATGTGCTTTTTTCGAAAATGAGTATCGTAGCTACCAAAGATGCTTATCAAGAACATCTCTATACACGAGAAATGCAAGGTCAATATGGCTGGATTGTAGCTAAACAATCGCTATACTTTCAAAAGCCCATTCACCTTGATGACGAACTGACAATTGTGACAAATGCACATAAAGCTCATCCTGTTATCTTTCCAAGAAGTTACCAATTAATTGTCAATAATGACATTGTCGCTAAAGGCTATTCCATTTGGACGCTTATCGATTTAAAAAACAGACGAATAGTCAGACCGAAAACACTAGGTATCATCATCCCAGAAAGAGACAAGATGGAAGTTGAGCCAACAACATTATTTGAACGAGAAGATGTTATCTTTCAGCATGCTATAAAAGTGAGCTATAGCGATCTAGATACAAATGGTCATATGAATAATACACGCTATATCGCTCATGCCTATGATCTATTACCAATTGATTACTTACGTCAACATACATGTACACAAATTGATATCAACTACAAGAAAGAAGTCCGCTATGGTGAAATGTTGGATCTTTATAGTCGGCTAGAGAATGATTGCTTTCATGTTGAAGGACATGTGGGTGAAGAGGTTTGTTTTATTATTGAAATGCAAATGAAAAGGATCTGAAAAATCAGATCCTAATCGACATATTCAGCCATATCATCAGGAAGTGGAGA
>ODAI010494618.1_pt1 | contig 24770 bp, 43 predicted proteins | sample 1539321 | NCBI WGS metagenome assembly ODAI01 (sample SAMN02144231, study PRJEB22623) | gut metagenome | biome: sheep rumen | host: Ovis aries | place: New Zealand
ATAGAAAGTTATATTGAATCAGTAGAAGATAGTGAGATAAGACAAATAATGAGATATAGATTTCTAGATTTGAAAAAATGGAATGAAATAGACAAGCTAATGATATGTGGAAAAGACTATGCAAAAAAGAAATATTATCAATATAGAAAAAAGTAAATATATCCCACTTTATCCCAATATAATATGCTAATATGGTATTGTAGATAATTGTAGAGCAGTAGAGATACTGCTTTTTTTGGTGGGTGGATATGAAGCAAATAACAAGAGAGATGTTAAAAATTTATCAACCATTATCAAATATGGATTGGATGAATTATCGACTTGTTAGAAAAGATTTAACTTTTCATCACATAGTAAAAAGAGAAGATGGTGGAAAACCTATAATACCAAATGGAGCAATATTAATGCCTGTAGCACATCAGTATCTACATCTTATCGAGTATAAAGACATAGAAACATATAATGCAATAAATAAGATATTTAGATATGTAAATGAACAAGAATATGAACCTACAAGAGAACAAAGAGAAATAGTTGAATACTTGTTAAGAGAGTTTGAGAAAGTTCATAGAAATGATAAGAACTCAAAAGGTAAACCATTAATACAATATAAATACAAAAAAAGATGTTTGTAGATAGCATTAGGAATAGATATTGTAAGTCGTGAAATCCGATGCGTAATAGCGAGTAAGAAATAGTGCAATTCTATTTATATTTATTCCTACTGGTATCTATAAAGATACCTAATAGGTAGGATAGAAAATAAATTGCTATAAGCAGTGCAACTTTTATAGGTTGCATAGAGTAGATATATACAGAAGTTGCGGAAATGTTAATGTATGAAGTAATTAATCATATAAATATATCTATTCTATGGTGTCTATAAAAGGACACCTACTGCATCCTATCATTTGAGGAAGTGCCTTTGATTGTTACCCTTTTTAAGGGTAGCATTAAGGATAGATAGATTTTTTTCATATTAATTTCCCTTTTATTTTTTATTAATTTTTTTGCTATCTATTCTTAATGGTATTCATAAAGTGGGAAGGACTGCCTATATGGATGGGAAAGGGTGTCTTTATTTCGGCATTATGCTATGTGGGTTGATAAGACACCAGAATGTCAAAGGAGGAAAAATGAAAAGGATAATCAAGATAGGGAATAAAGAATATGAAATGAAGTCTAGTGCTTATACTCAATTCAAGTATAAGAATGACACAGGAAGGAAGCTACTAAAAGATTTACAAAGTCTAACTCAATTACAAGATAAAGAAGAATCTGAAACAATAGCATCTATTGATGACTTAACTGATATAGTATTAAGAATATCTTATGTAATGATAGAAGAAGCAGATCCAAGTCAAGTTACAACATTTGAAGATTTCTTAAAAGGTATTGATGGACTATTTGATAATACTGAATGGATTAATGAAGTAATATCATTAGCAGTAGCACCCATTTCAAGGGGAATACAAACAACTTCCCCACAAAAGTAAAAGTAATGAACCTGTAGATGAATATGAAGTTATAGCATTAGCAAAAAGATTAGGATTGTCTATTGAAGAAATGAAAGATATGTCTTTTGTATCTTTAATGAATATTCTAATTAGTTCAGTAGAAGATAATGAACAAATAGGAACTGAAGAAGATGTAAGAAGATTGTTTGGATAGGAGGATAATATGAAAGTAAAAGTAGAATGTATTAAAACATATTTTGATATTAAACAAAAGAAACAATTTATTCCTAATAATGAAATAATACTTGATGAAGATAGAGCAGAACATTTAATCAATTTAGGATATGTAAAGTTCATAGAACAAGTAAAGGAAGAAAAAGAAGATAAAAAGAAACCTACAAAAAAATTAGAGAAAAGATAATGAGTTATGGTGTAAGAAGAATAGACTTCTATAGATCAAAAGCATGGAGGACAATAAAGAACAATATATGGTTGAAACAAAACCTACTATGCAATAGATGTGGAAAACCTGTATATGTAGATGGATTAAGTGATTGGATTCCAAAAGAGAAAAGAGTAAAAGGAATAGTTCATCATAAGATACACCTAGACAATATAAATGTATATGATGATAACATAGCATTCAATGAAGATAACCTAGAAGGATTATGCATAGATTGTCATAATAAAGAACACAATCCTATTACATCTACAAGGCAAGGATATTCTTTTGATGAATATGGAAACTTAATAAAACAATAAGCTACTATAAAAAGGTTGATCTACTAATCTACTAATAAATTACATAGGTTATCAAAAAAGGGTTAGTAGGGGGGCAGGATGGACTGAAACAATACACATGGAAGAACGAGGCACAGGGTTTTGAAAAATGCACAGGTTTTCACATAAAAGGGGGATTTTTGAAGAAAGATGGGATGTTTTAAATGAAAATGAAAGAATTAGAAAATATTTTAAAAAAGATACCAAGTGAAAAAATGGATGAAGCTACTTTAATAAGTAATGAGATGAGATTCATATTAGCAACAATAGAGGAATTAAAGAAAGATATACAAGAAAAAGGAGCAGTAGAACATTTTATCAATGGTAAACAGGATTTCTTAAGAGAAAGTCCTGCATTAGCAAGTTATAACAAATTAATGAAAACATATGACACATTTTATAAGAATCTGATGAATCTAGTTCCAAAAGAAGAAATAGATAACAATGATAACTTTGATTCCTTCATAGATGAATAATGTATATAGAAAAATATAATAAATGGATTGAAGATAATCCTGACAAAGTATGTAATAAGATAAAAAAGATATATAAGAAACTATTAGAAGATACCAAGAAAGAAAAAGAGGTGTCTTTTTTAAATGTTGCAACAGGAGAAACTGAAAGACATATATATCGATTTGATGAGGACAAAGGCAATAGACCAATAAAGTTCATAGAGAAATTTATAAAGCAGTCGAAAGGAAAATGGAATGGGAAACCATTAAAGTTAGAACTATTTCAAAAAGCAATGATAGAATCTGCATTTGGATTTGTAGATGAAAGAGGACATAGAAAATATAGAAAAGTAATATTCTTTGTAGCAAGAAAGAATGGTAAGAGTGTTTTAGATAGTGCAATAGCAACATATATGTTAACTGCCGACCATGAAGGTGGAGCGGAAATATATTCAGTAGCAACAAAAAAAGAACAATCTAAAATAGTATGGGAAGAATCAAAAAGAATGATAAGGAAAAGCCCAGAACTTGCTAAAAGAATAAGATGTCTAGTAGGTGGAATATACTTCGACCAAAAGGATTCTTATTTTAGAGCATTAGCAAGTGATAGTAATTCATTAGATGGATTAAATAGTCATTTAGTAATATGTGATGAAGTCCATGCTTGGAAAGATAAGAACTTATTGGATGTTATGTATGATTCAATGAGTGCAAGAGAACAACCAATGTTACTTGAAACTTCTACAATGGGAACAATAAGACAAAATGTATTTGATCTGGAATATGATTATGCAAGTCAAGTAATAGATGGAACAATAGAAGATGAAACATTGTTACCAATCATCTATGAGTTAGATGATGAAAAAGAGTGGACTAATGAAGCTAGTTGGTATAAATCAAATCCTGCATTAGGAACAATAAAAGGATTAAAAGATTTAAGAGATAAAGTAGAAAGAGCAAAAGCAAATCCAATAGAACTAGTAAACTTATTGTGCAAGGATTTCAATATAAGACAAAATGGAATCAATGCTTGGTTAACATTTGAAGAATTAAACAATGAAGAAAAATATTCTGAATGGAAGGATTGCTATTGTATAGGTGGTGTAGATTTATCTTCTACAACTGACTTAACATGTGCAACTATTCTAGGAGTAGTAAAAGGAAAAATAAGAGTAAAGCAAATGTATTGGATTCCTACTAACTTCCTAGAGAAGAAAATAACTGAAGATAAGATACCATATGATAAGTGGATAAAATTAGGATTAATGAGATTAAGTGGAGATTCTAAAATAGATTATCATGATGTAACAAAATGGTTTTTAGAGCAAGTTCAAGAAAATGATTTAAGACCATTATGGGTAGGATATGATAGTTGGAATGCTCAATTTTGGTGTGATGAAATGATAGAACAGGGATTTGATATGGTTGAAGTAAGGCAAGGTTACAAAACTGAATCCGCACCATTAAAACAAATGAAAGCAGATTTAATAGATAAAAAGATAAATTATAACAATAATCCAATACTTAAATGGAATCTATCAAATGTAGTAGTAAAGATGGATGATAATGAAAACATAATGCTATCTAAAGAGAAAGCTAAACAAAGAATAGATGGTGTAGCAAGTTTAATGGATGCTTATGTAATTTATATAAATAGACAACAGGAATATTTGAATTATATTAATGAGGAGGTTAATTGATGGAAAGAAGAAGTTTATTAGGAAGAATATTTGGAACTGAAAAGAATGCATCAGAACCATCAACAAGTGAACAAATAGAAATAATAGAAGGACAAAAAGCAACATTCACTCCATATAAAGGAGATTTTCATGAGGATGCTGATGTATTAGCATGTGTAGATACAATAGCAAGAAATGGAGCAAAAATGCATCCTAGACATATAAGAAACTTCAAAGGCACAATGGAAAATGTAAAAGGAAATTTATATAAATTATTAACAAAGCAACCTAATGAAATACAAAATGCTTATAAGTTTTATTATCAAGTAATAGCAGATTTAGAACTATATAACAATTCATTAGTATATATTCAAAGAGATGCTGATTTAAGAGTTACAGGACTATATCCATTAGAATATAGTGAAATAAAACTATATGAGTATCAAGATAAGATATGGATTAAATTTAGATTTGGTAGAGGAAAAGAAAGATTTATACCATATGATAGTTGTATTCACTTAACAAGATTTATAGGAAAAGATGGACTATTTGGTGGTAGTAGTGAACCATTAATAAAAGTATTAAATATAAAGCATGTATTAGATGAAGGAATAGTAAATGCTATTAAGACTACTCAATCAATAAAAGGTATCTTAAAGTCAACAAAAGCAATGCTTAAACCTGAAGATGTTAAGAAGATGAGAGACCAATTTGTAAGTGATTTTATAGATTATCATAGAAATAAATCTGGAATAGGTGGATTAGATGCAACAACTGATTTTACACCTGTAAAAATAGAACCACAAACTGCAACTGATAATCAAATAAAAATGTTTGATGAAAAGGTATTAAAATACTTTGGATTAAATGAAAACATCATACAAAGTAAATATAGTGAAGATGAATGGAATGCATTCTATGAAAGTGTATTAGAACCTATTGGATTGCAAATGAGTTTGGAGTTTACTAATAAACTATTTACACCAACTGAAAAGAACTTTGGAAATGAAATAATATTTGAATCTAATAGATTACAATATGCAAGTAATAAGACAAAGATAGAATTAGTAAGATATGCTTCTAACATAATGACAATCAATGAACAAAGAGAAGTATTTAATTTAGCACCAATAGAAGGTGGAGATGTCTTTATGATAGACCAAAATCATACAATAAATGAAGAAGTAGGAGATGAGATAGATGAAGGAAATTAGAAAGTTAGATATGCAATTTAGAGCAACTGAAGATAATGACAAAATGGAAATCAAAGGATATGCAGTAGTATTCAATAGTCCTGAAACATACTCTTATACTGAAGTAATAGATGAACATGCATTAGATGATGCCGATATGAGTGATGTTGTATTAAGATATAATCATAATGATTCATTCATGGTATTAGCAAGAACAAGAAATAAGTCATTGAACTTAAGTGTAGATGAAAAAGGACTAATGATAGATGCTAAATTACAAGATGATATTTCAGATCATAAGAATATATATAATGCAATAAAGAGCGGATTGATAGATAAGCAATCATTTGCATTTAGTGTAGATGAAGATGAGTATGACTATGATACTGATACAAGAACAATCAAAAAGATAGGAAAACTATATGATGTATCAGTAGTAGACCAACCATTTTATAATTCAACTGATGTATCAGTAGCAAGAAGTGAAAATGATGAGTTCTTAACAAAGAGAAAAGAGTTAAGAGAAGAACATGAAAAGCAATTAGAAGAAGAAAAAAGACAAGAAGAACTAAAGAAAGCAAAAGAAGAATTGCTAAAGAAATTAGGTTAAACAATGAATATTAAGTAGTTGGAATGACTGCTTTTTTGTTTGGTGGAATACTAAACTAAATTGTTTTAATAAAGTCTGGAATGGACATAATGGGAGTTATCCCTTAAATAGCAAAAACTAAAAGGAGGCAAAATTAAATGTCAAGAAAAGAAGAAATAGAAGCAAGAAAACTTGAATTAAGAGAAGAAATAGAATCTGCGGAAGAAGTTGAAAAAGTAGAAGAACTTAATGAAGAAGTTGAAGCTCTAAAAGAAGAAGAGGAACAACTAGAAGCACAAGAAGAAAATGAAGAAACTGCACAAGAATTAGAAGAAAAGAAAGTCAATGCTAAAGAAATAGTTAAGGAGGAAAGAAAAATGACTGAAGAAATTAGAAATTCAAAAGAATATATTGATGCTTATGCAGAATATATTAAAACAGGAGAAGAAAGAGAATTAAGAAGTTTACTAACTGAAAATGTAAATGGTGGAGATGTTGCTATTCCTGAAATGGTTTATGACATTGTTAAAACTGCTTGGGAAAAATCTGACATTATGTCATTAGTTACAAGAGTAAATGTAAAAGGAAATTTAAAAGTTAATTTTGAATTAACTGCAGGAGAAGCTACTATCCATACTGAAGGTAGTGAAACACCTGTTTCTGAAGAAGAATTAACATTAGGAATTGTAGAACTTAAACCACAATCAATCAAAAAATGGATTGGTATAAGTGATGAAGTATATGATATGAGAGGACAAGCATTCTTAAATTATATCTATGATGAATTAACTCAAAAAATAGTTAAGAAAGCAACTGATACTCTAATTGGTATAATTGCTAACTTACCTGCAACTGCAACTGCATCAAGTGTAAGTGCTAATGAAGTAGCATCTGCACCTGCTCTAGGAACTGTTGCCGAAGCAATTGCTAACTTAAATGATGAAGCAACTGATATTACAATAGTAATGAATAAACTAACTTGGGGAGCATTTAAACAAGTTCAATATGATGGAAACTTTGCTATTGACCCATTTGAGGGTTGTAGAGTAGTATTCAACAATTCATTACCTGCATATGCGGATGCTAATGAAGGACAAGCATATATGATTGTTGGAGATTTCAGATTAGGAGCATTAGTTAACTTACCTAATGGAGATGGAGTAGATTTAAAATTTGATGATACTACATTAATGACTAGTGATATTATTAGAATTTTAGGTAGACAATACATTGGTATGGGAGCAGTTTCTGATAAAGCATTTGCATTAGTAACTAAACCTGAAGCATAATTAGAAAGGAGATAGACTATGCTAGAGAATATAAAAAAGATACAAGGAATTAATCATAATGATTTTGATGATATGATAAACATTTGGATTAATTCCGCTAAATTAGACCTTAAAAGTATTGGCATAGTCGATACTTTAGTAGATAAACCTGATGATTTAGTAACAACTGCAATAATTACTTATGTATTAAGTCAATTAGATGTAGTAAATGCAGAACTATATTCAAATTCATATAATTTACAAAAGGATGTCTTAAGACATTTAGGAGAATATAATGGAATATAGTGAAATTATTTATTTAATAAGTGAAGTTCTAGAGGAAGATGAAATAGGTAATACTATAACATCTTCTTCTACTTCTAATAAATGTTATGCAAAAAAACAAAGTGTAAGAACAAATGAATTTTATAATGCATCAATGGTAGGACTTACTCCTAGTTGTGAATTTATAATTAAAAGACTAAATTACAATGGAGAAAGTGAATTAGAGTGGAATAATGATAGGTATGAAATTATTAGAACAATTGATCCTAAAAACAAGTTTGATATTGTTCTAGTATGTTCTAAAAAAATTGGAGTTAATTAATGGCAAATAGCTCTATATTAGATGTTAATAAGATTCTAGATGCATATGCTAAAGATATAGCAAGGGATGTTACAACTGATGCGGAAATAGTAGCAAAACAAGGGGTAACTGAACTAAAAAATACTACAGGAACTTATAGAGTAAGAACAGGAAAATATAATAGAGGTTGGAGAGTTAAAACTGATAAAATGAAAAATGGAGGAACATCCATTATATATAATGCAACTGATTATCAATTAACACATCTATTAGAACATGGACATGATATTGTTGGTAGAGATGGAACTAAAAAAGGTAGAGCAAGAGCATTTGTTCATATAAAACCTGTAGAAGAAAAATGCATTGAAGAATATGAAAGATTAATAGAAAAAGACATTGGAGGTTAATAATGAAACATAAAGATATATATGATTTGTTAAAGACTTTGAATATACCTGTAGCATATGACCATTTTGATTCTAATAAGAATATAACACCACCATTTGTTGTATATAGAGAAACTGCATCTGATACATTTAAAGCAGATTGTATAACATACTTTAGACCATATGAATTTGAAATAGATTTAGTTACTGAAAAAAAAGATGTTGAATTGCAAGAGCAAATAGAAACATTATTAACAAACAATAAAATCCCTTATGATTTAGATAATGAAATATGGGATGATGAAGAAAAAATATATCATAATTTTTTTGAAATTTAATAGGAGGTAAAAATGGCAAATAAAGTTAAATTTGGATTAAGTAATGTTCATATAGCACCAATTACTTATGATGGAAGTCAAGTAACATATGGAGATATATTTACATTACCAGGAGCAGTTAATCTATCACTAGATCCTGAAGGAGAAAGTGCTGATTTCTTTGCTGATAATACAAAATATTTTAGTGATTATGCTAATCAAGGTTATACAGGAACATTAGAAGTTGCATTAATCAATGATGATTTTAGAGAAAAAATATTAGGACAATTAAAAGATAGAAATGGAGCATTCATTGAAAATAGTGGAGATTCATTTAAAGACTTTGCATTAGGTTGTCAATTTGAAGGAGATACTAAAGGAACTAGATATTGGTTCTATCAATGTTCAGTTTCTAGACCATCAGTAGCATCTCAAACAATAGAAACATCTAAAACACCTGTAACTGATACATTAAACATAACAATCAATGCAAGAATATCAGATCAAAATGTTATGGCAAAAATGGAAGAAAATGGAACAAATACAACTGCATACAATGGATTCTTTACTGAAGTATATGAGGCAACTCAATAATAATTACTACTCTTATGAGTAGTAAAAAGACTACTCTTTATGGGTAGTTTTTTTAGTATTTATAAGAAAGGAGAATATCATGGCAAGTAAGAACATTAAAGGAATTACTATAGAAATAGGTGGAAATACCACTAAATTAGAATCAGCATTAAAAGATGTTAATAAAGTAGTATATTCCACTAATGCTGAATTAAGGCAATTAAATCAAGCATTAAAACTTGATCCAAAGAATACAGAATTATTAGCACAAAAGCAAGAAGTATTAAGAAACAACATAAAAGCAACTACTGAAAGGTTAGAAACATTAAAAGAAGCACAAAGACAAATGGGCAATTATTCTAGTCTAACTGAAGAACAAAAAGAGCAATATAGAGGATTAAGTGTAGAAATTGCTAAAAGTGAAAATGCTCTAAAAGGAATGAATGAAGAACTTAAAAACACAAATAAAGTAGATTTAAGTAAATTAGGAGAAGGACTTAAAAAAGTTGGAGAAATTGCTAAAGATGTTGCTAAAAAAATGATGGAAGTAACAACTGCAATAGGTGGAGCATTAGCAGGATTAGTAGGAGCAGGTGTTAAGAGTTATGCTGATTTAGAACAAAATCTAGGTGGTGTAGAAACTTTATTTGGAGATAGTGCAAATAAGGTTGTAGAGAATGCAAAAAATGCTTATAAGACTGCTGGTGTAAGTGCAAATGAATATATGGCAGGTGTTACAAGTTTTAGTGCATCATTATTACAATCACTAGGTGGAGATACTGAAAAAGCAGCAGATGTAGCTGATATGGCATTTAGAGATATGAGTGATAATGCAAATAAATTTGGAACTGACATGGGATCAATCCAAAATGCATATCAAGGATTTGCTAAACAAAACTATACAATGCTAGATAATCTTAAATTAGGTTATGGTGGAACTAAAACTGAAATGGAAAGATTATTATCAGATGCTGAAAAATTAACAGGTGTTAAATATGACATTAATAATTTAAGTGATGTCTATGAAGCAATCCATGTAATTCAAGAACAAATGGAAGTAACAGGAACAACTGCTAAAGAATCTGAAAAAACAATAAGTGGTTCAGTTAACTCAATGAAAGCAGCATTTGATAACTTCTTAAATGGTAGTGGTAGTCCTGAAGCATTAGCAGAAACTATAACTAATGTCTTTAATAATGTAGGAAATGCAATAATACAACTTGCACCAAGTATATTGAGTGGGGTAGTAACATTATTACAAACATTAATACCACAAATAGCACAATTATTATTGGATTTATTACCTCAATTATTAACTGCAATTACAAATATGATTAATGCATTATTGAGTATGATTACTTCTAATATGGAAGGAATATCAAATGCAATAAGTCAAATCATAAATGCTATAGTAGGATTTATAACTGAAAATTTACCTACAATAATTGAGATGGGTATCCAATTATTAGTTGCATTAGTTGAAGGAATAATTAAATCTATACCTCAATTAATACCTACATTAATTCAGTGTATAGAAACAATAATCAATACAATAATAGAAAACTTACCATTAATAATAGAAACAGGAATTGATTTATTAGTAGCATTGATAGAAGGAATTGTGGATGCAATACCTCAATTAGTAGCAATGTTACCTAAAGTAATTCAAAAGTTAGTAGAAACATTAACTAGACCAGATATGATAGTTAAAATCATAGGAGCAGCATTACAATTAATGTTAGCTTTAGGAAAAGGATTAATAGAATCAATACCTCAAATGCTAACTGCAATACCTAATATAATTGGAGCAATAGTAACAGGATTTAGAAATAGCATTGCTAATACAAATTGGGGAGAATTAGGAAAGAATATCATCAAAGGAATTTGTGATGGATTTGGTAGAATAGGAAGTTATTTGAATAATAAAGTAAATGAAGTTAAAGAGCAAATAACTGCTAAATTCAAAAAGATATTTGGTATTCATTCTCCATCAACATTAATGAGAGATACTATAGGAGTTCAAATCAGTGCTGGAATTGGAGAAGGTATTGAAGAAGGAATACCACAAGCATTAAAAGATGTAGATGTAGCAATGAAACAATTAAATGCAGGAATAGAAGCTAGTGTAAATCCAACAATAAATCCAAGTGTATCTTATGATACTAACTATAGATTAATGGCAAGCGCAATGAAAGAAGCATTACAAGATATGGATATAGTTATGGATGATGAAAAGTATGGAAAATTTGTTGTAAAGACAGTTACTGATACTATTTATACTTAGGAGGTGTAATATGAGAAATTATGTGATAATAAATGGTGTTAATTCAACTACAATAAATGGATTAGCAATAAATGAAATGCCTCCAATAACAAAACCATCTATCAGAACAAATACTGAAGAAATTGATGGTAGAGATGGAGATATAGTTACAAGATTAGGTTATAGTGCATATGATAAAGAAATGACTATAGGATTGTATGGAAGTTATGATCTAGATGAAATAATGAGTTATTTTAATCAAAGTGGAACAATAATCTTTTCAACTGAAACCGATAAATATTATAATTTTGAAATATTAGAACAAATAGATTATGAAAAACTATTAAAGTTTAAAACTGCAACAATAACAATGCATTGTCAACCATTTAAGTATGAAGTAAATGAAACACCAATTACTTTAATAAGTGGAGATAATATTGTAAGAAATAAAGGTAATATCTATTCAAAACCAATTATGTATATTGAAGGAACAGGAACAATAACAATATCATTAGAAGGTAATCAAGTATTTAATATAGTAATGGGAGATAATACTGAAATAGAAATAGATATAGAAAAATTAGAAGCATATAATCCTAATGATGGAACATTACTAAATAGAATAGTAACAGGAGATTATGATGACTTTAGATTAGAATCTGGAAATAATACAATTGCTCTAGGTGGAACAATAACAAGTGCAAATATAAGAATGTATAGTAGGTGGTTGTAATATGTTAAAGATATTTCAAACATTAGATAAGATATATACCACTAATGGAGATAAAATATTAAAGACTACTAAAGCAGTAGTTCATAAAGAAGATAATGGAGCTTTCTACTTAAATGTAGAAGCTCCTTTAGATTATATAGATTATTTAGTATCAGGAAATATAATAGTTGCTAATACACCACAAGGGGAACAAGCATTTAGAATAACTAATGTAGAAAAGACTAGAAGTAAAATCAGAATAAAAGCAAATCATGTATTCTATGATAGTGTTAATTATTTAATAGAAGATAGTTATGTAGTAGATAAGAATTGTAATGATGCTCTAGACCATTTGAATAATGCTACAAGTGATTCAAGTCCATTTACTACAATTTCAAATGTAACTAACATAGCAAGTTATAGATGTGTAAGAAAGTCTTTATATGAAGCAATACAAGTTGTTTTAGAAAGATGGGGTGGACATTTAGTAAGAGATAATTGGACTATAGGTATATATGATTCAATAGGACAAGATAATGGTGTAACAATAAGATATGCTAAAAATCTGAAAAACATAACTGCAACTTATAATTGGGATGATGTAGTTACAAAATTAATGCCTGTAGGAAAAGATGGAATATTACTAAATGCAATTGATCCAAATGTAAGTGTATATGTAGAAGCATTAAATCCTTATGTAGTTCCATTTACAAAGACAATATCATTTAGTCAAGATAACATTGAAGAAGATAACTATAGAGATGAAGATGGAAATTTAGATGAACAAGCATACAAGCAAGCATTAGTAGAAGATTTATATGCACAAGCAACTCATTATGTAGAAGAACATCAAGTCCCTAGTGTAAATTATAGTTTAAGTGCTAATGTAGAAAAAATAAGTGATATAGGAGATACAATACAAGTTACTGATGAAAGACTAGGAATTGACCTATTAACACATATAATTTCATATGATTATGATTGTATATTAGAACAATATATACAATTAGAATTTGGAAACTTTACTCCACAATTATCTAATCTAGTAAGCAATATAGAAAGAAAGACTGATGAAGTAATAAGAGAATCAACTGCAACAATTCAAGTAACATTGAATAATGAACTACAACAAGCTACTTCACAAATATGGAGTGCATTAAGTGATTCATATGTAATATATGAAGGAGATAAAATTTTAATAGTTGATACATTACCAAAAGAAGATGCTACTAATGTAATAATGATAAATAATGGTGGTATTGGATTTAGTAATACAGGAATAAATGGACAATTTAATAGTGCATGGACAATAGATAATGTTTTAAATATGGAACAAATAAATGTTATTAATCTAACTGCTGATTTAATCAAAGGTGGAACATTAAAATTAGGTAGTAACTTAAATCAAAATGGACAAATAGAAGTGTTTGATGAATCTAATACATTAATAGCAGAACTAAATAAAAATGGACTAAAAATGTATGGTGTTGATGGTAGTTATGTATTAATGAATAATGAAGTTGGATTTGCAGGATATGATAGAAATGATAATAAAATCTATTGGGTAGCACAGGATGAATTTCATATGAAAAAGAGTGTAGTAGAAGAAGAAATAACTCTATGTAATAAATTAAGATTTATACCTATAGAAGTATATAATGGTTCTACTCTAGTAAATGATGGAATAGGATTAGTAAGTGTTGCAGGAGGTGGTAATTAATGGCAAGTGCAAGTAATTATTCTACATTATATGCATCTTATGGAGCATATTATGGATTATCAGTTAGTTTTACTGAAAATTCTACAAGTGTAGCAAACAATACCTCTAATGTTACATTATCGGCATCACTTTCATCACAAAATAGATCTAGTTGGAGTTCATCAAGTGCATCAACTTTAACTCTATATTGGCATGATAATAGAGAAAATTATGATAGATATGTTTCAAGTATAAGTTTTGGTGGAGTAGGTTCTGGAGAAACTAAAACAACAAGTGGAACAATAGATGTAACACATAATAGTGATGGTTCATTAAGTGGTTATGCTTATGTGTATTTTGGAAAAGGTGGAACATCATCATATGCTCCAAGTTCAAGTGGATTACAAACAAATTGGACTGCATTAACTGCAATAGCAAGGTATCCTACATTAACAAGTGGAAGTAATTTTACTGATATACAAAATCCTGTTTATACAATAGCTAATTCTAATACTACATATAATGTAAGAGTAAAAATAGAAGTAGGGACACAATACCAATTAATAACTAGAGATTTAGGTGTTGGATTTAAAGGAACTTATACTTTAGAATTAACTGAATCTGAAAGAAATACATTAAGATCATTAACTCCTAATAGTAAAACATTAGCAGTAAGAGAAACAGTATGTGCAATGAGTGGAAATACTGAAATAAATGTAAGTTATAGAGATTATACAATGACAATAGTAGATGCATCTCCTACATTTGATTCTAGTTATTTAGATAGTAATTCAACAACAACTGCAATAACAGGAGATAATCAACAAATAATAAGAAATCAAAGCACATTGGAAATAGATATATCAAATGCAACTGCATATAAATATGCAACATTGAGCAGTGTTAAAGCTACAATAAATGGAACAATATATAATGCAACATTAAGTGGTGGAAATGCCACTTTTAATATTGGAACATTAAATGTATCTACAAATATAAATGCAGTAGTAACTCTAACTGATTCAAGAGGATTTACTGCAACACAAACATTAGAGTTAGAAATTCTAAATTGGGAATTACCAACTGCAATTATTAATCTACAAAGAGAAAATAATTATTATTCCAATACAAATATAAATGTAGATGCTAATTATTCTAGTCTAGATAGTCATAATACAATAACATTAAAAACAAGATATAAGAAAGTAACTGATAGTAGTTATGGAGCATATGTAACATTGCAAGACAATGTAACATCAACATTAAATTTAGATAATAACTATCAATGGGATGTTCAAGTATTAGTTCAAGATTTATTAGGACAAACAACTTACAATTTAACATTAGATAGAGGTATTCCAATTATCTTTTTTGATAGATTAAAAAGGTCTATGGGAATAAATTGCTTTCCAGAATATTCTACAAGTCTAGAATTAAATGGAAATCCTGTAGGAGCATCTAATAATACATATAATGCAAGTGCAACTGACACATATAGTTGTAATTATATAAATAGTTTAAATACTTATAGCACATCTGAACAAAGAATAGGAACATGGATAAACAATAAGCCACTATATAGGAAAGTATTTACATTTACAACACCAACAGGAAATACGGATTATGTTATTAATACAGGTTTATCTATGGACACAATAATAAAAGTATATGGTGGTATTAGTGGAGGTGTAACATCAATACCAACTGCTATTGATTGGGATGGGACTATATTTGCAACTTCTTTTAGAATTTCCAATAATAATATTTACTATAGAGGTAATAGTGCTTATGGTAATCGACCTGCATTTGCAATTATAGAATATACAAAGACAACTGATTAAGGTTCAAGAAAGGGGATTAAGAGAAATGTTAAAATTCATAGCTACATATTGGGTTCAAATAATGTTTTTATTAGGAGTAATATTAGCATTTTTAAAAATGGCATTATCACTAATTGAAGGTGTTAAATGTTCATTAAGAAATGACATATTACAAATCTATGATAATTGCAAAGATAAAAAAGAAATCCACAAATATGATTTAGAAGCAATAGAATTGTCTAGTCAACTTTATTTCAAGTTAAAAGGCAATTCTTTTGTTAAAGACATAGTTAAAGAAGTTCAAACATATAAGATAGTATAGGAGGTTAATATGAAAGATAAATTTGCTAAATTAATCGACTTGAAATCAATTGTAACTTTATGCTTAACAGGATTATTAATATATGGAGCAATAACAAATAAGTTTGATGCAAATGATGTGATGACTATTATAGTAATGGTTTTCACATTTTATTTTGCAAAAAAAGATAAAGGAGATGATAACAATGGATAAAGAATTACTTGAAGAAATCATTGAAGATTTAGTGATTGATGAAAACAATCCAATGCAACAAGAAGAAGGACAACAAGAAGAAGTAAGGGAGGATGATGAATAATGCCTACACCACATGAATTTTATTTGCAAGTTATAGGAAAAGCATTTGATGAAGATGGTGTTTATGGAGTTCAATGTGTAGATGGATTCAAAGCATTTTGCAGATTAGTTCTAGGATGGAACATAGGAAAGAAATCTATATGTAGTCCAACAGGTTATGCAACTTCTATATGGGATAATTTTGAAAGATTAGGATTCAATAAATACTTTGATAAAGTAGCTCCAAATCAAATGGTTGATGGAGATTGGGCAATATGGCAAAAAGGTTCAAGACCTTGCCCTTATAGTCATGTAGCAATGTTTAGGAGAGATAATGGAAATGGAACAGGAGTATTCCTAGGACAAAATCAAAATGGATCAAGAGCATTTAATCAAGTAAATATTTCTTATTCAGGATTAAGAGGAGCATTTAGACCAAAGATTTATCATCAAGCACCTGCAACAAATAAGAACTATGTTAATTTACCTCCACAATATGACAAATGGGCATTCTATAGATTAGATTCTCAACCTGTTAAGAAGAATGCTATAGGTAATCTAAATCCAAAGAAATTTGGTGGATTATCATATTATATTTATGCATATAGAGATAATAGAACAACTGCTGAAATTCAGACTGTCCAATTTGGTAGAGTAAAAATATACATTCATAATACACCTGCAGTTATCACATATGATAGATACCTTTATAAAAATGGAAATCATTAAGAAATTGATAGCAAAAGTATAGCAAATTCTAATAAAAATATAAAAAAGGTATAATGTATCATTAAAACTTAAAAATCAAAATAAAGTGCAAAAAAGGACTAGATTAATTTCTAGTCTATTTTTTTATTTGAATAAAATTAAAAATTATGTTAAAATATACCACCCCTAAAAAGGAGGTGGAGTAGGGGAAGTGATGAAGGTAACTTATCAAAAAAGAGATGGCAGTATTTTAGAAAGATATAGAAATACTACACCACCCTATAGAATTGGAGATTATACATCTATGGGATGGAAATTACTTAACATTGAATATTGCTACAAAGACAAATTATATACTGAAATAGACTACTACAAGATGATAGAAAAAAGAAAACAAAATTATTTAAAAAAGAAGCAGATCAAAGAAATAATTGTAAAGCATATTATATCTTTATTATATTATATAATAGGATTATTAATTATAAACCTTATTATATATTAATAAGGATATAAGGGTTCATTGTTAAGATTAACTGATTAAATTGATAAAAAATCATCATTGTAAAATATTAATGTGTAAACTAAAAAAATTAATTGCAAAAAATGTTGACTATAAAAAATGGGTATTGTATGATGTAAGTGTAAGGGGAACATAAACAACTTATAATTGTATCTTAAGTAGTTAACATAATATCAATTGAAAGTAGTTAGACACCACTTAAGATACTAAATCTTAGGTGGTGTTTTTGTTTGTCTAGAAAGGAGCAGTAATGAAGAAAATTTATTATCCAGAACTTGTTGGAGAAATGGCAAAAAAAGGAGAATCACAAACTTCACTTGCTAAATTACTAGAAATGAGTAGACCTGCAATAAGCAATAGATTAGCAGGAAAAACTGAATGGACAATAAGTGAGATTGATAAGTTATGTGAATACTTCGACAAAGACTATTACACATTATTTAAAAAAGAAAGTAAATAAAAAAAGAAAAGGAGAAAAAGGGAAATGGAAGATAAAAAAATGATGGAGATTATAAATAATAACTATAAGAAAGTAAGAATGGAAAACTTAAGAAAGGCAAAGAAACAAGCTAAAAGAACTGAAGCAAAAGAATTTGTATGGTTCACAACATTTTTTCTATACATATTTGCAATAGTAACAATAGCATTATTTGGATCTGAAATGGTTACATTAACAGGAACATTAACTTGTTTAGCAACTGCAGGAACAATAACAATTCTTATGGGATTAACAACTTATAAATTATTTAGATACTAGGAGGGAAGATATGGAAGAAAAACCTAACTATTATGCAATAATACCTGCAAATGTTAGATATGATGAAAACTTAAAATTAGGAGAAAAAATGATGTATGGAGAAATAACTTCACTAACATTTAAAACAGGAGAATGTTGGGCAAGTAATAGTTATTTTTCTAGACTTTATAAAGTAACACCACAAGCAATTAGCAAGTGGATTAAGACTTTAGAAAAGCAAAAATACATATCAATTAAATATGAAAAAGAGGGTAAATGTATTTCTAAAAGAATAATCAAATTGGTATCAACTGACATTGATAGGGTATCAACTGACATTGATAGGGTATCAACAGGAGTTGATAGGGGTATCAACCACAGTTTAGAGGGGTATCAACACAGGATTAAAGAGAATAATACAAGTATTAATAATACAAGTATTAATAATAAAGAAATATATAAAGAAAGTTTTAATAAGTTATGGAATATGTATCCAAATAAAAAAGGTAAGACTGAAGCATTTAAGAAATTTGAAAAAGCAATTAAGGATGGAGTATCAGTAGAAACTATTGAAGATGGAATACAAAGATACATAACTTATATAGAATCTGAAAACATAAAACCTCAATTTATAAAACATGGTAGCACATGGTTCAATCAAAGATGTTGGGAAGATGACTATACACCAAAAGCTGATGATGAATATGAAAACTATTGGAAGGAGTAAGACATGAAAAAAAATGAAATAAAAATTATTACTGATAGGATTAGAGCAAATTATCCTAACACAAACTTTAGTGTAGGAATAATGGATGAATGGGTAACTACATTAGAACAATATGATTATGAAGATGTAGCAAGAGAATTAGATGAATTTTTAAAAGCTAATTATACATTTGCACCTAGACTTAATGAACTAACTTATCATTTAAAAACTATTCAAGAAAAAGAGAAAGACTATATCTACTATGTAAGATGCAATTTATGTGGTAGAGAGTTCCAATATGATGAATTAGATAAGCACCAAGAAAAATGCATATTAGTTCATGGAATAGTAGGGATGTATAAAGAAAAAGGTTTTAAAAAACCATATGAAGAATTTGAAAGAGAAAGTTATGAAAATCTAGAAAAGAAATATGGTAAGTGGTTCATGGAACAAAGGCACATAACACAATTATGGAAAAGAATATAGGGGAATATTTATGAGTAAAAGGGATAGATTTAAGGAAGATTCAATACTAAATGAAGTAAGAAGCAACTATAGATATAAATGTAAATGTTCACATACAATTCATATTTATCCAATGGAGCATATTGAATATAAGATTTGTAACTATTGTGGTAGAAGATTATATACTGATCCAATTAAACAACAAGAGTGGGAACAAAAAGATGAATTTAAAAGAAAGTTGAAGGTATTACTATGAATCAATTAACTGAAAATGAATATGAAATACTTAAAGGAATATCTGAAGAACAACTTACCAATTATGAAATAAAAGACATAGATGGAGAATATTATATTTCAAAAGATAATTTAATAGCAATAATAGAAGATTTGCATTATGAGATAGACAAATTGAAAGAAAAAAAAGAAGAAGAAGAATTAGACTTTGATGGAATTATGGATGATATGAGGTTAGGTATTTTATGATTAGAAAGTTTATAGAAACAATTTCAAGTCAAATAGAAAATGACAAACTAACAAAAGAGTTAGAAAAAGAAAGAAGAATAAATGAACAACTATTAGCAAGATGTGATGTATTAGCAATAGACAATAGAAGAATGTATGTGAAAACAAAACAAATGGAAAAAAAATTAAGGGAGATGAAAAATAAAAATGAAAAGCACAATAGCAAAAAGAACTGAAGGATATGGATATAAATATACTGAATTAGCAGATATAAATAGATATTGTGAAGAAAACAATATTAGATACTATCAAGAAATAGAAACAAGTGAAATAAATCAAAAAGATTATATAATTACATATTTAGTAAAAGACAATGAAGTAGAAAGACATAGAGGTTGTCAAATAGTAGAAGCAACATTACAAGGAATAAAGAATCCTGTTCAAGAGTATGGTTCAAGTCTAACTTATTGTAGAAGATACTCTTTACTAATGGCATTAGGACTTGCAACTGAAGATGATGATGCACAAAGTTTATCAATAAATAAAGAAGCTACAATAGAAGATTCTAAAAAATGGACTTTTAATTTTGGAAAGCATAAAGGAAAAACAATGCAAGAAGTAATCAAAGAAGATAATCAATATGTAAGTTGGTATCTAAATAACAAAGCAAATGAATATGATATGAAATGTTATGAATTACTAACAGGGAAGAAATTACCTACTGAAGAAGAAACAATGGAAAAGATAGCATTAATGAGTAAGTTAAATGATCTGGTATTAGAAACTAATTGTGATTATGAAGGAATGCTAAAGCATTATGAAGTAGATTCAAACAATGAAATGACAATAGAACAACTAAAAGAAGCAATAAGTAATTTAGAAAAGAGAGTGTAATATGTATCAATGTCAAAATTGTGGAAAAGAATTTGATACACCAATGATAATAGATGAAGAAATAAGATGCCCATATTGTAAATCTGAAGATGTAGTTGGAGGAGAAGATGTTAAGTAGATTACTAGTAACAGGGGTTAAGGAAATGAATAGTAAATATGGAGGAAAGTTCTACTATGTATATTTCAAAGAATATGACACAGGAAAAACATATAGAACCTGTCTATCTCCTAGTTATAGAAACTACAAGAATTGGATTAGTTTAATGAATAATTTTAAAGATAAAGTGGTAGAAGTTGAAAATGTAAGAGTTAATTCAAAAGGATTAATAGATGCCGATTCAATGCCAAAAATAATAATAAGTGAAAAGGAGATATAAAATGAATCAAGTTATTTTAACAGGAAGAACTACCAAAGAAATGGAATTAATTGGTAGAGATAGAAATGTAGGAAAAGTAAGTATAGCAGTCAATGGATTTAACAAAGAAGATACAAATTTTATACCAATAACATGCTTTGGTAAAACTGCCGAAAATGGAGCAAAGTATATCTATAAAGGAATGCTAATAGCAGTAGAAGGTAGAATATCACAAAATAATTATGAAAAAGATGGAACAAAATACAATTCTATTGAAGTAATTGCTGATAAGATAGAATATCTAGACAAGATAAAACATGAGGGACAAATTGGGACAAATGAATTAAAGACAAAAACACAAAGTGATATACAAGTAGAAATCAAGGATAGTGATTTACCATTTTAGATAATCAAACAACAATATTTGAAATGTTATATCCAACATTTAAAATAACAAAACCAATTAGATTCATCTCTTTGTTTAGTGGATATGATAGCGGGGCATTATCTTTAAAGTATATAGGAGTAAATTTTGAACATTATAAAACTTGTGAATGGGCAGTTAAATCAATTCAAGCATTAAAAGATTTACATTTTGGAGAAGATACAAAAGATTATTCTAAAGAATTAAGTATAGAAGAAGTTAAAGATTATCTATATCAAAAAGGCATTTCATCAAATTATGATGAACCAATGACAAAAGAACAAATTAGCAGATTAAAGGAGAATCAAGTAAGAACAATTTATAACAACATTCAAGCTACACATAACCTAGTAAATATTCAACAAGTGAAAGGGGATGATTTAGAAATCAAGGATATTGATAAGTTTGATTATATATTAACTTATTCATTTCCTTGTCAATGACAAGACTTATCACTTGCAGGAAATAGAAAATTAATGAATGACACATCAACTAGAAGTGGAATGTTATGGGAAGTTGAAAGAATACTAACTGAATGCAAAGATAATAATGCCCTTCCTAAATGCCTACTTATGGAGAATGTTCCAATGGTTCATGGAGAAGGGGCAAAAGCAGATTTCAATAAATGGCAATTAAAATTAGAAGAATTAGGATACAAGAACTATTGGAAAGATCTGATAGCAACTGATTATGGAATCCCACAAACTAGGAATAGATGCTTTATGGTATCAATATTAGGAGATTATAATTATACATTTCCAAAACCAATTTCACTTAAATTAAGGTTAAAAGATATGTTAGAAGATAATGTGAATGAAAAATACTTTTTAAGTGATAGATGCATTAAAACAATGGTAAAGCATGATGTTGATTATAAACCAACAGGCCTTGCACCAACATTAACAACTGAATTATCTCATCATACAGGTAAAAATTTCACACCCAAAATAATTAGGGAAATAGACTTTGCAGTTAACAATAAGTCTACAATTGATGAAAAGTATTATTTAAGTGAAGCAATGAAAGAATATATCTTAAGTAAAGATGATAAATATAAAGTTAATGAGAATAAATTAGTTATTAATAGAGATATTGCCTGTAGCAAAACAACAAGAGAAGGAAATACTCGTGCCGATACAAGTGATTATATTTGTAAAGAATTACCACAAAACTATAATTTATTAAACATAAAAAAAGACTAGAATTTTAATTTGTCTAGTCTTGATATTAACTCATCATAAAGTTTTTTAGTAGTTTCTTCACTTGCCTTACCATTAAGAATATTTTGCCTATCAATTTTAAGTTCTTTACATATAGATGATATTGATATTTTTGAAAAGTTAAGAATAAATGTTAAATACTTATCTTTCATAATTATTTATTTAATCCATTTAATAAATCATATATTATTTGCAAATCATTATCATCATAATCATCTAAACATTCTAAATCATACATACTAACATCACTATAAAGAGTAGGGTCGCAATATGTTGAATAACAAGCATCCTTTAAATCTTCCTTACTTAAAGAAACAAATAAAAATTCATTTTTAGTATCATACTTTACTGTGAAATCTTTTCCACTTCCATATATTTCATCCTTATCATTATTTAAAATTATTTCTTTCATAATATTTGTAATCTTTTCTATTTCTTTTTTCATATAAAATTTCCCTTTCCTGTAATATTTATTACAATTATATATTACTACAATTTGTAGTATATGTCAATAACAAAATTAATAAAAAATAAAAAAATAAGAAGGTGTGTAAATGAATGACAATAAATTTTTAATTGAACTAACTAATATGATTGTTGATTTAAAAATACTTGAAAATGAACTTGATGAAGCAGATTGGAAAGATGAGGACAAGATATATGAATACAATGAACAAATTGAAAATATACTGATTTTCTTAAAAGAGAGGTTATAAAATGGAGAGTTTAAAAATAAAAAATAATACAAAGGAAGGATATTTAGAAGCTAATGAAGGAGATGGGATTGATTTATTACAACCAAATAGTGAAACTAGGAGAGGTAGAGTTCAAAAAGGAACAATCCAAACATTAGATACTATGGGAGGCAATGGAAAAGGTGTTGTAGTTAAACCTAAAGTATTAGGTGGAATTGGAGAGAAAAAAAGTAACAAAAATACTCAATGGTTTCAACAAGATAGAATTTATGATGACAAGGTATCAGTTTCAATTACAACTGACAGGGATCCATATTATAAAAATGACTTAAGAATAAGAAAACTAACACCAAAAGAATGTTTCAGGTTAATGGGAGTTAAAGATGAAGATTATGAAAAGATTGCTAAAAACCAAAGTGATAGTAGTTTATATCATTTAGCAGGAGATAGCATTGTTGTTAATGTATTAATGGCAATATTTAAGGAGATGATCTAATGGATTTATACAATGAACTACAACAAAAAATAAAAGAACTTAATATTGCTATAAAGTCTTTAAGGAATACAGGTCGAGATTATGCACAAGCATATACTGATTATAGAATAAAACTTGCATCAAAATTAGTAGAACTAAAGAACAATGGAATGCCTGTAACTATTGCTTATGATGTAGCAAGAGGAGATAGAGAAATAGCAAAAGCAAAATTTGATGAAATATCTAAAGAGGCAATATACAAAGCTAATCAAGAAAGTATAAATAGCACAAAATTGCAAATAAGGATAATTGAATCACAATTGCAAAGGGAATATGGGAACATCAATAATCAGTAATAAAAAAGAGTGTTTTAAATGTCATACAACAATAGGACTTCATTGTCATCATGTGTTTGAAGGTAGAAATAGAAAAAATAGTGATGAAGATGGTTGTTGGATATGGTTATGTGGTAGACATCATAATTTAAGCAATGAAGGAATACATTTTGACAAAGAGTATGATCTGAAAATAAAAAAATTAACACAGGGGATTTGGTTGAAAACATACAATAAAACAATAGAAGATTTTATACAAAGATATAGAAGGAATTATCTATAAGGAGAATATTATGAGTGCAAATGTAATACTAGATACAAATGATATAAGAGATATATGTAATTATTTAGATTATGTTTTAAAAGTGCAAAAGAAAAGACCTGATGAAGAGTGGGATGATA
>ODAI010272828.1_pt1 | contig 24751 bp, 23 predicted proteins | sample 1539321 | NCBI WGS metagenome assembly ODAI01 (sample SAMN02144231, study PRJEB22623) | gut metagenome | biome: sheep rumen | host: Ovis aries | place: New Zealand
ATTCCCGGAGTCGATTCATGTGCTGGAGCACGTGGACGGGCTTGTCGAGATTTTCAGCGTTTGCTGGCCGATGTACGATGCGATGCCTGCATTTTTCAAGGATGCGATCCTGAAGTCCTACGAGGAGGTCGGCTGGGATCTCGGGTCATCGACTTTTGACGGGGAAGAGCCCGAGTATCCGGACTTCGAGGTCCTTGTCGAGCAGCTCAACAACCTGATCGAGCAGTCCGATTACGCCTCGGATATCAAATCGAACTATCGCGGTGCGCTGGTCACGCGTGTGAAGTCGCTGGCGGTCGGCCTCAATAAGTTCATTTTCACATCGGAGCAGACGCCCTACGAGGTTCTCTTCGATCAGAACTGTATTCTGGACATCAGCCGCGTGAAGTCGACAGAGACGAAGGCGCTCATCATGGGCCTCATGGTCTACATCCTGAATGAGTACCGGATCGACCGGAAGACCGAGAACAACAACGGGCTCAAGCACGTGACGGTTCTCGAGGAGGCGCACAATCTGCTGAAAAATACAGCCGGCGGCGGAGCCTCCGAGCTTCAGGGCAAGTCCGTCGAGATGCTGACACAGACGATCGCGGAGATCCGTACGTACGGCGAGGGCTTCATTATCGTCGATCAGTCGCCGTCCTCGGTTGACATTGCGGCCATTAAAAATACAAACACCAAGATCGTCCTTCGCACCCCGGAGGCGAATGACCGCGATGCGGTCGGGCGCTCGATTGGACTCACGGCGGACCAGGTGAATGAGATTGCGAAGCTGCCGAGCGGGGTGGCGGTCGTGTATCAGAATGACTGGGTGAGTCCGGTGCTGACGATGATTGATAAGGCGGAGGTGGAGGAAGGAATCTATGTTTCTGAAGAACGCAGGCAGATAAAGACTGTCAGTTCAGCCAGAATGAATCTCCTGCGCATGCTGATGCAGCCATGGATCGGCAGGAAAAAGATAGATGAGCGGGAGCTGGCAGATTCCCTGAAGGTTCTGGATATTTCCAGAACGGATAAGCAAAGAATATCGGAACTGATAAAAGATTACTCTTTGTTCAACGGACTTCTCTCCTGGAAGAGGGAGGATCTCCCTGGCCTTAAAAAGCTGGTCCAGTCTGTTCTCGGTATTACAGAAAAGGATTATGTACGGCTTCAGACGGCGGACGATTTGCGCAGACTTGTCTCTTCGCGTGTTAAGAAGTGTTCGCAAAAAGAGATCAATGATATTTGCTATATTTTAACGGTTCAGGCGTAGAAAGGCGGAGAAAATGATGAATTTTGATGGACTTGGCGCAGCTTCACTGGAAGCAGGTTCGTTTAATGTCAGTGATAAGCTTTCTGCATTCAGCAAGAGCTTTGACAGCAGCATCACAGGAAATTATGATGCCTTTTTTGATATGCCTGACAGTGTAGATGGAAATATATCACGGTGGCTGGGAATCGACATGAAGGATATGGCGACTGACATGGCCGCTATCCGAACGACCGCTATGGAAACGGTAAAGCAGATGTACTCAGGGACAATGCTGGAAAATGGCAGAATGTCTTTAGGACTCGAGAGAATCAGCCAGTGGAAAGTCAATCCGGATTATGTAAAATCAAACCTTAAACAGCATGCCGGATATGCGGCTGAAGTAATAAGTACAGCGAAGGAGAACCTTCAGGCAAAACTGGACAACACGGGTGTAAAGACATATCGGGCGGATGATTTGCCGGATCAGTTTAAACATAATGATCAATATGTTGACAAAGTAAGGATTGACAATGCCGGCAATATGGAGAAGGTCCAGGTAAAGTTTGTCGGTGAGGATGCGAAAGCATGTTTGGCGAAACTTAAGTCTTCTGACTATGATAAATATTTTCAGGAGGGAGCCGTAGATAAAATAGAGGTTCCGAAAGACTACTATGATGATATGAAACAGATGGTCTCAAAAAAGATCCGCAGTCTGGAAGAACAGGTGCAGCACGTTAAAGAGCAAGGCAAAACGGACGCGATTCAAACAAAAGAAGCTGAGCTTGAGCGCTGCAGGAAAATTGATAAGATGCTTGAGAAGAGCACCGTCTCGTCTGATGAGGCGATGGAAGCCGTCAGGCATCCCAGAAGATACGCAGCCAAACTCTTCGCAAAGGATACATTTATGGAAAGCAATAAAGCCGGACTTGACAGTGCTGCTGTAGCGGCTTCTATTACGCTTGCTGTTTCGACAGTTGACAACATCACGCAGGTGATGGATGGAAAGATCACGCCGCAGGAGGCATTTCTCGATGTAGCGAAAGATACGGGTGCAGCGGGTGGTATTGCGTATGGCACCGCATTTGTGAGTACGGCGGTGGCGCAGACGATGTCCTCCTCAGCACATCAGATGATCAGGGCACTCGGTAATTCAGGAGTGCCTGCGGTGGTGATTTCCGTAGGGGTGCAGTCGTTTGATTCCATCACGGACTATGCAACGGGAGTTATAGATGCGAATGAGCTTGTCGCGGATCTGGCGGAGAGCACTGTTCAGGTTGCGGGGAGTATGGCCGGAGCAGCGCTGGCCGGAGCAACAGTCGGTTCTGTTATCCCCGGAGCGGGCACCATTGTAGGAGCAGCTGCAGGAATCGGAGTGAGTATGGTTGGCGGAATGGTTGGCGCGGCCGTTGCAACGGAGGCGTATAAGTCGGCGGTAAGGATTGCGGCACCGGGAGCAGAAAAGCTGGCGGATAAGGCAAAAGAGACGGCGATGAAGACGGTTGAGCTGGCGAAGGATAGCATGCCCGAAGTGGTTGATGAGGTGCGTGGTATTATGAATAAATTCCTGGCGCAGAATGAGATGCCGTTTTCTATTTGAACGCTCACTCTTAAGAATGTTACATAGGGCGGCACTGTATACATGGTCTTAATGAAAAGGAAAACCAAAAGAGAAACTATATTTCACTGTGAATGATTCATTATTTGTGAGGGGATAATGCTAAATTCAGGCTACAAGAAATCGGCGGTTGCTGCCTGCGAGCAGGCGGGGCAGGAATATAAGAAACAGTACGAAAATACGGTACAGAGTGTCACATCGCTGCATAGCGCTAAGGAGCATGCAAAGACACTGTTATCGTCTGTAGAAAATCTGGTCAGTTCTATTTCATGCAAGCCATTAGAACTGGAAAAAAAGAATTCTGCAATTTCGGTTCATGTGGAAAATTTTGAAAAAGAAATAATTGCCATCCGCAAAAAATCAATTGAGGATGAAAGACTGAACAAAGGTACTGCGGGGGCAGGAGTTGCGGCAGGTGTTGGAGTTGCGGCATTTGGACCGAGCGCAGCGATGGCGATAGCCACCACCTTTGGAACCGCATCAACCGGTACTGCAATTGCATCGTTGTCAGGGGCGGCTGCGACAAATGCCGCCCTCGCCTGGCTGGGCGGAGGCGCCTTAGCAGTAGGTGGAGGCGGGATGGCCGGCGGTTCTGCTTTTTTAGCTTTGGCGGGCCCAGCAGGATGGGCGATTGGCGGTGCTGCTCTGGTAGGAAGCGGTCTGATGGCAAGCAGCAGAAATAAGAAGATAGCTAGAGAAGCAGAGGAGAAGACCTCAAAAATCAGAAGTGAAACAGCTGAGCTGCTTAAACTGCAGAAAAGGGTTGACAATGAAGATCAATTATTAAGAAAGCTTCAGGCTGGCGTTTTCGGGTGTTTAAATGTATCAATGAAGCTTCGCAGCAGTAATTATAATGAGTTTACTGAAGCTGAAAAATATGAATTGATTCGGTTGATAAATATGTCGGAATCGCTTTCTCTTCGTATCGAAAAAAAGATAACGGATGAGAACGAAGATGATAATATTTCAAGGAAAGCGAAATGGAATATCGAAAACCAAAAAACAGCCGATGAAAGCCCATATATCAAGCTGGATAAGTATGATTATATGATTGCTGCTTTTTGCGGAGCTGCAGCGGGTGTGCTGGATGCCTTATTCGTAAAAAATCCAGAGTTCAGCTTTATCGGAAAGCAGACGGATAAGCTTCAGGATAATATTGTCATAAAAACGTCGCAGATGTTCTGGCAGTATGATACCCGCAAGAAAGGTAAGCCGAAGAAGCAACCCGAAACACTCGTACAATGTATCAGTTATCTTGAACAGGCATTTCCTGTTACATACGATGCAAGATATGCAAAGGATCTTAATGTTGCAGAAGGTGTGCTCAAAGGAATGAGGCCAAGCAACCATCATCTGCTATCGCTGGCACACAGCCCTGATTTGATAGGTTTGATATTTTCTATAGTTGATCAAACCACGGGAATGGCGACCTTTGTGGACAAAGGGAAAGTGATAAGGGTCGAACCGGCGAAGAGGAGCGGCGCAATACCATATCTTCAAGGGGCAAATATGCCTTCAATGATATTCTGTGGTTTTGTGAATTGGATTGGTCATCTTTTATCAGATTGCACAGGAGCAAGTTCTACAAGAAGAAAGGACGGACGCGGCGCAGGAATACCGATACCATTTTATGAATTATTTCTCAAGGCAGAGGTGGGAAACTTTGACGGGGATACTTTCGCGGACATTATGATACAGGTATTTGAAGAAGGTTATGACTTCAGATTTGGTGTCGCAATGTCAATACCGGTGATGCTCGAAGAGATTTTTATCAGAGTATTATGGATGGTAAGACAAAAGGTCTGCCGAAAAAAGAGTCTGTCTGAGTGCATTCCTACAAGTTCACATGCTGACCTGAGGATGATGCTGCTTATAGGGAACGGAACGCTGTGTGCGATTGACGGCGTTGATGCGGCTATCCGAGGAAAAGGAAGTCTCGTTATTACGATTTGTCATCTTAATCTCATTGGATGGGCCAGGCTGGTGACTTTGGCATTTTCTGAACTGAAAGCCAGATATGGCCCTGTTATCATGCAGGCGCTGCGCAAATATACTGATGCTGCAGGAGGATTGCTGCCGCTTTCAGATCAAAAGGAAATACAACAGTTGGCCTATAGGCTGGCTGCGGAAGAGCAGAATCTTCAGGAAGTTTATCGTGTGTACGTTGAGCAGGTTGAATATGAATATAAGCATTGGTGCGCTGTTGTTGACGCTGCGACAGATTGGAATGCGACATCAGAAGAAAGAATGAATTCTTCTGTGAAAATGGCTGACGAATTCGGTGTGCAAGAAGATAAGATACTCAGGTCAGAGGACGATTTGAGAAGGTTATTTGAGGAGTGAGATATGTTTGCAAATGTTATGAATCAATCCGAAAAAGAAAAATTCCTTGAACTGATTTACAAAATCGCACAGTGCGATGAAGAATATTCGGAAGAGGAGGAAGAAATCCTTAATAATTATAAAGCGGAGCTTGGCATGGAGAACGTTAATGATACGGACACGCTCGAAGGTCTTGTGACTTTTTTTGCCGGTAAAAGCCCTGAATTGAAGAAAATAGTTTTCTTTGAGTTATACGGGATGATTATGGCTGACAGGAAAATAGAGAAAAACGAAGCCGAGCTGATGGAGATGATCGAGAAGGCATTCGGGCTTCCTGAGAGTCAGTATAAGGATATTATCTCTGTCGCAGAAGACTTGAGAAACGTTTATGAGCGTATATATGAAGTGCTTTTTTAATAGACTTTCATTGAAGTGCTTGGCATGATGGGTTGTCTCTTTTCCTGCGAAACCTGCAGATTATGCTGGGCCTCTATGGTCATAGTAAAATAAGAAAGCTGAGATTAAGGCGAAAGACCAATTTAGCGCTCGACCTTCCAGATTTTGCTCTGGGAGGCCGGGCGTTATATTTTGCCCGCTAATTGATTCGTACAATCTCGACCTAAAATATATTGAAAATATTACTCATAAGTAATATAATAAACTCAAGGAGGCTTGTGATGTGGAATTAGAAAAACTAGAAATTACCGGACTATCTAACACATACGCAATAGCAAACGTCAAAAAAGAGTTCCAGAAAGCGGTTGACGAACCGTGGAAAGAAGTGCCGCCATGGCAAAGATACCTGAAGAAACTGATTGCAGATCTTGCTGTATTAGAACAAGAACAGGAACGAGCAATTAATACCGCCAAAGTTCGATTAAGATGGTTAAATAGTGATTAATATTGATAATGAAGAGTTTGAGGTGAGATAAGAAATGGGATTTGCAGAAAAGATTGCCGGAGCAAAGAGGACGAATTGGGTAACGGAAGGAATTTCTTCGGCGGAAGTAAAAACCATTGTTGAACTGGCAAAAATTTCCGCGCGAATTCAGAGATGCAGACTTGAGATGGGGATGACACAGGCAGAGTTTGCGGCATATATGGGCGTTACGCAGGGAATGGTTTCAAAATGGGAGAGTAGAGAATATAATTTTACAATCAGGTCATTGAATGAGATTTGTGAAAAGGTAGATCTTGAACTTAGCGTATATCTTGAAAAACCTTGTTTAGGAAAAGACTACAGAATTGTTAGATGGGACAAGGAGAAAACGTCCGGAAGTAGATGGAATAGTGGCTGGAATAAAGTAATTTCGAAAGAGGAGGCAATTGCGTGATGGAACTGAATGTGGTTGCATCGGGTATCGAAATAGTTGGGGCAACAGTCAAAACAATAACTGTCGAAAATAATATTGTGGATATTGAGAGAGATGCTAAGAGGAGTTTTGGGTTAAATATAAATGAGCCTCAATTTGAGAATATAGGTGAGTCTTTTTTCGCTCAGATGACAGTCGATTTTGACATAGAGATTGAACAATCAGAAGACCAAAAATGCAAAATCAAACTGGCATTGGAAGGGGCGTTTATTTCCAGAGATGGTATTGACGAGGATGCATTCAAAAAGCTTGTGATAATTAACGGGGCAGCTGCTATTATTGGTATTGCCAGAGGCCGAATAGAGGCAATGACAGCAAGCGTTTTTAATAACGGCAAAATAGTGATCCCGTTTGTGAATGTAGTTGATTATTATAAGGATCTGACAGAAGAATAAAGAAGGAGAACCCTATGGAATACAGAAAATACCACGACACCTACTACATCCGAATGGACAAAGGCGATGAAATAATCGAGAAAATCTATGACGTGTGTAAAAAGGAGCATATCACCTCCGCGGTGTACAGCGGAATCGGCGGATGCAGCGGAGCGGAGATCCAGACCTTCATCCCGGACAAAGGGACGTTCGAAACGCAGGAGCTCCGCGGCATGCTGGAGCTGGCCTCGCTCAACGGAAATATCATCACCGATGAAGCGGGGCAGCTGTTCCACCATACGCACGCGGTATTTTCCTATAAGAAGGACGGCGTGCATGGCATGTCGGGCGGGCATATCAAGTCGATCACCGTGCTCTACACGGCAGAGATCGAATTAAGGCCCGTTATCGGAGGCGTGATCAGGAGAAAGAGAGACCCGGAGACCGGAACAGGGTTCTGGGATTTTTCTGATGCTCCCTGAGAACCCCTCCTTCTGTCTCACAGCAGGTTAAACACCTCCAGCATCAGCCCGCACACCCCGCACAAAGCCATGACCAGGATCGGATTCGGTTTGAATTTTCTCAGCAGAAAGATCGCCGCGGCGAACAGCACGGTATTCCCCCACTGCAGGGAAGTCAGGGAAACCGAGTTCTGACTCCCGAACACGGCGGTCAGGAGCATGTTGATCCCCGCCGCTGAGATCAGGGCGACGACCGCCGGGCGGAGCGCCGCGAGGATACTCTGAAGCGCGGGGAGACTGCGGTAGCGGCGGTAGATCACCGCCAGCAGGGAGACGATGATGAGGGATGGCAGGATGCAGCCCAGCGTTGCGGTGATTGCGCCGGCAGCTCCCGCGACCCGGAGGCCGACAAAGGTCGCGCCGTTGATCGCGATCGGGCCGGGTGTCATTTCCGCGATGGTGGCCAGGTCCATGAACTGGGCCTCGGTCAGCCAGCCGTGCAGCTCTACGGTCTGATAGCGGATCAGCGGGATCGCCGCGTATCCGCCTCCGATTGAGAGCAGTCCGATCTGCAGAAAGCTGAAGAAAAGCTGAATAAGGATCATGCGCCCGTCGCCCCCTTTCGGGAGCGGAGCACCTGGACGATTCCGATGAGCGCGGCGCTAAGGACGATCCAGACAACGTTGACCCGGAGAAAGAAGGATGCGCAGAAGGCCGCTGCGAGGATCAGTGTGTGGACGGCAGAGCGCTCTTTGATGACGTTTGCCCCCATGCTGAGCGCCACGTCGAGGATCACGGCGGCCACGCCGCTCTGCATTCCTTTTAGGACGGCGGCGACAAATCGGTTTTCCGCAAACAGCCGGTAAAAAACGGATACGATCGACAGGATCACCATCGGGGGGATGATCGTCCCCAGAACGGCGGCGAGCATGCCGGCAAATCCCGCGGCCTTCCAGCCGACCAGGATCGCCGCGTTGACTGCGATCGCGCCCGGCGAGGACTGGGCCAGCGCGGTCATATCGAGCATTTCCTGCTCGTCGATCCAGTGCAGCTCGTCCACAAACCGTCTCTTCATGAAGGTGACGATGACAAAGCCGCCGCCGAAGGTAAATGCGCTGATGTACAGCATACTGTAGAACAGAGTCCACAGGGTTTTGGGTTTTTGCATTTCATTTTACTCCTTGCCGCTCAGCCGACAGGCCGCATCCTGAGTCGATTGACCAGATGCTGAAGCGGAAGCTCATTCCACTCGATGACTTCGATATTCAGCTCGTCGGCTCGCCTCCGCATGGGGGAGTCCTCCTCGGAGACGGTGGTCGACGTGACGATGATCGCGCGGGAACCCTTCCCGCCGAAGCGATCGCGCAGGACAGAGAGCTCGTTCAGAGCCTCTGTTTTTATTTCACTCGTTTTGCAGCTGATAAAGACGGGCTGGACGCCGCGCACTGCCATGACGTCGATCTCATTTGTCACTCCGTCCCGCTGGTTGGAACCGCCCTCCCAGTTCACGACGGCGCTCATGACGACATCATCGAAGCACTCCGCCGCGAGGCAGGCGCGGTAGACCTGCAGCTCCAGGACGGAGCCGATGTCCCGGAGCCAGAACCGGATGGTCTCGTCGGGAAATGAAAACCGGATCTCGTCCTCCGTGATCACAAGATCAAGGATCAGGCCGGCCTCAGCCAGGGCTTTAAAGAGCTGCGGGTCGGCGGTCACATTTCCGTGATCCGCCTTCGCGGTGAGCGGAGCGCAGACGGAAAGCTCGCCGGGCTCGGACGAGGAGACCCGCTGAATATAGCTGATCTGCCGCTGCCATATCCGGCGGAACTCGCTGAAAACCGCAAAGAGCTTTTCCGCGGCAGGGAGGTAATCCCGAAGCGTGCTGTTGTCGGCCCGCCCCTGCAGCAGGGTGCCGCCGGCCATCAGGAAGCAGCTCTCCGCGTCCAGATGGACGGAGCAGGGCAGACTTCTGGCGTAAGGAGCATTTTTGATCTCAAAAAATGCATTCTTCTTCCGGCTGTAGGTAAACACCGGAGTTTCGCCGGCCACGGTGCCGGCCGCGAAAAGCGCGGCATCCGTGCCGCCTGCGATATCGATGGCGCAGTCGTCGTGCGTTTCCAGCACCTTCTGCAGTCTTTTTCCGATCTGCTGCGCGTCCAGAAGGCTGGTCGGCAGAAATGAGAGCTTCACCGGGCAGTTCCGGTGAGCGAAGTATTTCTCCAGGGATTTTTTGAGCGCCCGGTTCGCGTCGACCTCGGGCGGGCAGATGATCACCGTCTCCTCGGGGCGGAAGGTTTCCGTTGCGAGGACATTTTCAATCGGTCGTTCGTCATACAGTTCTATCAGGGTTTTCATAGTGCCGCCTCCGGAATTTGCGGAATTAGTAGAGATGCTCATAGAAAGTATACATCAGGATCCGAAAGCTGTCCACAGGACCGGAGCAGGGCACGCCATGAAAACCATTTTTTGTCAGAGTAGTGACAAACCGGTTTTCATTTTCTATAATATACTTAGCTAAAATGAAAACCGCCCAAAGCGGAGAAAGGAAACACTATGAGCGCTATTAACGAAGTTTGTGATTTTCTGCAGGCATGCGGAACCTACTACCTTGCAACCGTCGAGGGGGACCAGCCCCGCGTCCGGCCGTTCGGAACGGCAAACCTTTTCGAGGGAAAGCTCTACATCCAGACCGGCAAAGTGAAAGAGGTCTCGAAGCAGATCGCGGCGAACCCCAAGGTGGAGATCTGCGCATTTGATAAGGGCGTGTGGCTCCGTGTCGCCGCTACGCTGGTCCGCGACGACCGCGTGGAGGCCAAGAAGGATATGCTGGACCACAATCCGAGCCTTAGGAGCATGTACTCCGAGACGGATGACAACACCGAGGTCCTGTATCTTAAGGATGCGACGGCGACATTCTCGTCCTTCACGGCGGCACCGAGGACGGTGACGTTCTGAGAGCTTTTGAAGGAAGATAATATAGAATTCCCGGCCCCTCAGACTTAGGTCTGAGGGGTGTTTCAGATGCTGGCGGCGGCGAAGCCTTGAAACAGGAGAAAGGAAGAACTATGTTCAATCATCACGACATCACGAGGGACGCCTGCATGCTGCGCGGCCCTCTGGCACATCACGGTTATGACTGGTGGTGGCATTCCTTCACCGCGCAGGACGCGGAGACGGGAGAGGATAAGCCATTTTTCATTGAGTTTTTCATTTGCAACCCGGCACTGGCGGAGGCTGAACCGGTGCTGGGGCAATCGCCCGCCAACAAGGCAGCCGGCAAGAAGCCGTCCTACCTCATGGTAAAGGCGGGTACCTGGGGCAGGGATGCCTGCCAGCTGCACCGATTCTTTTCACTGAAGGAGGTCAGCCTGCACGCAGACGCGCCGTATCGGATCGAGGCGGCCGATTGCCTGGCCTCGGAGACAGCGCTGAAGGGCAGCGTGGCCATTTCTGCAGAGGAAGCTGCCGCCCATCCGGAATGGATGTGCGATGCGGGCGAAATGAGCTGGGATCTGACGGTGGACAAGCAGATCGCATTCAATGTGGGCTACGGAGCCAGCAAACCCCTGCGGGACGCGGAAGCCTTCGCCATGTACTGGCACGCGGAGGGCATGAAGAGCGCCTTCAGCGGGACCGTCACGTTCAACGGCAGGCAGTATACGGTTACGGCGGAGAAGTCCTACGGATATGCCGATAAGAACTGGGGGCGCGATTTCACGACGCCCTGGGTCTGGCTGTCCTCCAACTGTCTGACCAGCAGGAAGACCGGTCAGCAGCTTCTGAACAGTGTATTTGATATCGGCGGGGGAAGGCCGAAGATCTATTTCGTGCCGCTGGACCGCCGGCTGCTCGGTGTGTTCTACTATGAGGGCAGGGAGTACGATTTTAATTTTTCAAAGCTCCATCTGATGGTGAAGACCAGGTTCTCATTTGAGGAACACGAAGAGGAAGTTGTCTGGCACGTCCGGCAGGAGAATATCCATGCCGCAATGGAGACAGAGGTGCATTGCCTTAAGAGAGATATGCTGCTGATCAACTACGAAGCGCCGGACGGCAGCAGGCGGCACAATCGTCTGTGGAACGGCGGCAACGGATGGGGCCTCGTAAAGCTGTATGAGCGGCAGGATGGCCGGATGGTCCTGATCGATGAGATCGAGGCGACTCACATCGGGTGTGAGTACGGGGAATATGATCATGAGGAACCGTATTAAGGGGCGTTTTCATTTTGGAAATCGTGTTCGCTTTGCAACGTATGGAATCCATGGCACCGAGGAGCATATCGGAACGATCACCTACATAGAGGAGCGCGGTGGCGGGCTGCATTTCGGCGTTTAGCCGACCGCCAATATACGCACGGACGAGGGGCATTACCATAAGAATATTCCGTTTGAGGATATAAGAGAAATGGATGAGGAGTGACCTTGTGCGGAGAAGAAAGGGAGTGCTTTTTTGACAGAAGAACAGTTGAACCTGACCAGAACAGAGACAGAGTATTTAAAAATGATCTGCAGCCTTGCAGCAAGAGCTGCGGCAGGTACTGATTTTGGGAAAAGGTCAGATGCTGGCGGCAGCGGGGCGGGGACTTTATTACCATACATGGGAAAAGGAAAGCACGAATCTATCACTGAGTTCAGGGAGGAATAATCAATAATTATGTGATTGAAATCACATAATTACCGGGAAAAACGTGATTGCTGGTTGACCGCGGACGCACACCTCGATATAATTATTATCCGGAGAACGCTTTTTCAGAAGGAGGCCTGTGAAATGGAACGATTGATATTGCGTGAGCTTGAGCGATGGAAGAGCTCCAGAAGGAGGAAACCGCTGGTGCTGCGCGGCGCACGTCAGGTTGGCAAGACCTGGGTTCTGGAGGAATTCGGAAAGAGTTTTCCAGATGGATATGTGCGCTTTAATTTCGATCGGAACCCGGAATATGCGCAGTTCTTCCGGTCTACAAAGGATGTGCGGCGTATTCTTCAAAATCTTGCGATGGCAAGCGGACAGAGAATCACAAAGGATACATTGATCATTTTTGATGAGATACAGGCCTGTGAAGAAGCATTGAACAGCCTTAAGTATTTTCATGAGGATGCACCGGAATACTATGTTGCCAGTGCCGGATCTCTGCTTGGCCTGCAGCTTGCGGGAGGATTCCCGGTAGGCCAAGTGGATTTTCTTGAAATGGGTCCCATGACCTTTACAGAGTTTCTGCTTGCAGATCATGCCGAGAACCTGGCAGAGTACATTGCATCCGTTGACAGCTTTGCTCCGATTCCGGATGCATTTTTTGCTCCGCTGGCTGAAAAGCTTAAGTGCTATTTCGTTACGGGCGGTATGCCGGAATCCGTCTTAGTCTGGACGGAGGATAAGGATCCGAAAGAAGTAGACAAGGTACTTTCGGATATCATCACTTCTTACGAAAGCGATTTTGGAAAGCATGCACCGGCAGAAGATGTGCCGAAAATCCGGTATATCTGGCAGTCACTTCCTTCACAGCTCGCAAAAGAGAATAAAAAATTTCTGTACAGTGTCGTAAAGCCCGGTGCCCGGGCCAGGGAGTACGAGAATGCCCTCAACTGGCTGCGTGACGCGGATATTATCAGCAAAGTGAATCGAATCAGGAAGCCCGGACTGCCGCTGTCTGCCTATGACGATCCGAACGCATTCAAGATATATGCGGTGGACGTAGGGCTTTTGCGCCGCTTAGCGCATTTACCGACAACTGCATTTGCCGAGAACAACCGGCTCTTTACGGAATTCAAAGGTGCGCTGACGGAGAACTATGTGCACCAGGCTTTGCTTCGCGGCTTTGAAGTTCAGCCGCGCTACTGGGCGGAGGCTCCGCATGAGGTGGACTTTATTCTGCAGCGTGAGGGAACTATTATTCCTGTAGAGGCAAAGGCGGGAGAGAATGTAAGGGCGACCAGCATCAAGCGCTATGAAAAGGAATACCCGGCAGAAACCCCGGTCATGGTTCGCCTTTCTCTGCGCAATTTAAGCTTTGACGGCAAGATGTTGAATGTACCTCTTTTCATGGTTGACCGGCTGGACGAACTTATTGCAATGGCATTGTAAATGAAGAACGAAATTTCTCTGTCTGCTACAAAATTCGCAATATGCAGCAAAACACTACATAAATGTAATGACAAAATCAAACGGACCGCTGGGCGGATATGCCGTGAACCCCTATGTGGGCTGCCCGCACGCCTGCAGGTACTGCTACGCGTCATTTATGAAGCGTTTTACCGGACACACGGAAGAATGGGGAACCTTCATGGACGTGAAGGTCTGGCCTGAAATCAAAAACCCGAAGAAGTATGCCGGACAGAAGGTCATCATCGGAACCGTCACGGACGGCTACAACCCGTTGGAAGAGACCTACCGCAGGACAAGAAGGATCCTCGAAGAGCTGAAGGACAGCGGCGCGGATATCCTCATCTGCACGAAATCGGACCTTGTGCTGAGGGACCTGGACCTCCTTTGGGAGATCAACAAAAATAACAGACTTACGGTATCGTGGTCAGTCAACACGCTGGATGAGTCCTTTAAGGACGACATGGATGCCGCGGTGAGTATCGAGAGGCGGCTTGCGGCGATGAAGAAGGTCTATGACGCGGGGATCCGGACGGTGTGTTTTATTTCTCCGGTATTTCCGGGGCTTACGGATATTGAGGCGATCATAGAGCGGGCGAAGGATCAGTGCGACCTCGTGTGGCTTGAAAATCTGAATCTCCGCGGCGGGTTCAAGAAGACCATCATGGACTATATCGCTGACAGGCACCCGGACCTTCTTCCCCCTTATGAGGAGATTTACAACAAGAAGGATCGGAGCTATTTTGAGGCGCTGGAGAAGAAGGCGGAGGAGATCGCAGAGAAATACGGCTGCCGGTTCGTGGACAATGAGACCCCGTACGAGAGGGTTCCGCAGGGGCATCCGACGATCGTGAATTATTTTTATCACGAGGAGGTTCGGGGGACGGAGAATAGCGGGAGAAGGAATCGGAAATGAGGTTGGAATCATATCCTATAAGGAAGTCTCCAGAGAATGCTATTACGTTGAAAACACCAGCCATTACAGGCTGGTGTTTGGTTGTCGATTATAATGAATTGTTTGTAAGAGTCTCGCTAAAAATACTTTGGGGCTCCTGATCCAACAATTTGTCTTTCCACCCGGTTGAGATGCACCCGATTTTAGATGGTTTAACACAATCAGAGTATTCTTTCAGAAGGTCATCAAGGGCATTAACAAAGCTGCGCCATTCACCAGGCTCGTTCAAAAGATATCTCATACAACAAAGCACAGAATAGAGTCTGGAATTATCGACATCGCCGTCTTGCTTTTTATAAAGCAGCGGCTTTTTTATAAGGGTTTTATCGTAAAGACGATTAAAGTGTGAGCAAAGATTTCGGACATACCCGATACTTGTCAGCCAGCTAGATAAATAATGTTCATTAACATTTTTATACATTTTAGCAATTGCTTTGCGATCTTCTACTTTCATTGATTTATAGAAAAGGGCAAGCGTGCCAAAGGTAAAAAGCTCAATGGCGGCATACAGGGGGATTTTACCGTCTTCGTAATTATATTGAAAGTTCTTTACGATTGGAGAATCTTTTGCCTGAGAGAGGCAAATACCTATTTTTTTATCAAGCTCACTGTAAACAGCATTCTCGTCAAAGTTTGATTCGTCAAGATAGCCCAGAACTCCGTACTTTACACAAAAATGATTTGTAATTTGACAACGGAATGTGATTTCAATTTCCTGAAGATAGGGAATTAGCAGGTGACGGAGTTGGTTATCAAATTCATATACACGGTAAATCTGGTTGAAAGTTGTCCGGTCGCGATATCTACCTGTCTTTTTTACTTTGAAAGAAAGGCCATATGCTTTGATTAGTCTATAGTATGATATTCGTTGAAGAATGCGAGCAGCAAATGCCTCGTCTTCGATAATTAAATTGTTGGCCTTTAGGTTCGCTATCTGGGCCGGAATGTCCATTGCTTCGGGGTGCTTTTTGGGTCCCATAATTCGTCCTCTAAAAATCCATAAAAAAAAGACCCGACGTGGTACGCAGTTCTGCGGGATGCGTGTCGGGTACAGATATCAAATATAGAAGTTAAAAACATGCATCACAAACACGCATTATTTTCAACTGGTCATAGTATACTATGGCTGGTTGAAAATTGCAAGCAATTTTACAGGTGAAAAACGGAATCAGGTTTCACCAATAACATCCGTCATTCTGTCGATATTGATGCTAACTGGTGTACAAAATGCTGAGCCAAAAGGGTGATAAAAAGCCCGGTCTCTCGGATTCAAGTCTGAGAGACCGGGTCTTTTATTAGTCAAAATCAATCGATCCGCACAATCTCGTGCTCGGAAGAGCCCGGAACGCGCTTCACCTGATACAGGCAGCCTTCGATCCAGAACGTGATCTTGTCCTCCGCGGCCTCGTTGGTGGCGATATTAGTGCAGAGCAGGTTCTCTCTGGCATTGGTCCCGCCGTGCGCCACGGGCAGGATGTGATGGATGTTCCAGCCGCAGTAGATCTTAGTGGGAAGATTGAATCTCCCGGCATTTCGGTCGACCACATAATAATTCGGATCACCGTATGCTTCACGGCACATCAGGCTCCCGTGAAAATCGACCGCAAACCGCTGTTCACCATAGCGCTCCTCCCAGAGACGCAGGGCGCTTGCGCGATTTATTTTCATTTTTCTCACCTCCGATCCGGACCATGATAGATGAAAGGCCCATACACGACCGTGCGTGTACAGGCCAAATGGTCCAAAATGGGAGCTCTACACGCATAGCAACATCGGCAGCTCCCTAATCGGGGCTGTCTGATGTTCGTATGGTGTAAAGCTTGAGATCAGTGGAGTAGCTACCTGGAGTGTTTCTCCATTTTCTCAGCGACATAACCGGGATCGAAGAGCTGCTGATAGATTTCAAAAGGTTTACTGTTAGATATAGCACCCAGGCGCGAGCATGAAAATGCAGGAATACAAGCCGCTGGTGCCCCAGTTCGTCCGAGGCTGTCCGGTGCAGCCTGCGTCACAGTTGCGAGGAGCGTGACTTGTACGCGGGTGGGTGGTTACATAATTAGTATATCAGGAGAAGACGACAGAGGCAAGTTTTGAAGTGAAAAATAGGACTGCACTTGACACTGGCAGAATTTGTACAGAATGGAAATGCTACTTTGCTGTAGCTTTATTGGTGCTAGCATCTTAGCGAATATATGTAAAGAAAATGTTTTGGTTTTTGCAAAAAAAAGAACCTATTGATATAATTACAATATCTTGTTAACATGGTGTTATTTTGGAGGTGGTTATATTGTTTTTCTTCTTCTTTTTCTTTTTTGATCAATTATACAAAATTCCAGAAATCAAACAAGCATTTAAAAATATCTGTCTCAATAAAATGTTATACGACGGATATTTTGATATGAGCGTTTATATCTATAACCGAATAAAAAAAACTAACATGTATGCTATGCTGAGTGGAAGTGGTTCGAAGTATGCAGTTCTCTATAAAAAAGCGTTTCCTAAAAGAGAAAAAGCATATGATTTTTGGAGGGATACGTTCAACAGTGAGATATTGATGGATGAATCAGAAAAGTTTGATGAAGAATTGTCATATGAAGACTCTAAAGCCATTGTCAATTGGGTATATCAGGTGTTGCGAAAATCGCAAGAACGCATTGAGTTCACGAAAGAATTGATGAAAGAAATTCCAGAATTTCAAGATATGAGTGGTTACGTGGCTTTTGAGAATGGCGTTCTGTATAATACACAAACAGTAAAATTAAATTTTTGTGACTCTATGGCTTCTGTAATTAAACGTGTTTCTTCTTTTAACACTGACGATAGATGCATATTTTTCAGAGGTCATTCAAATGCCAACTATATGCTTCAACCATCTATTATGAGGTCCCCAAAATTATATAAAAATGAAGATGGACTCTATAATGATCTTCTTGTTGAATGTCCCTTTGATTTTGAAAATTGTCACACACATTTTGAAAAACTTGTAAAAATGCAGCATTACGGTTTGCCTACACGATTACTTGATGTGACAAAGAACTTATTGGTTGCATTATACTTCGCTTGCGAAAGCAATGTAGAGTCTTATGGAGAACTACTTGTCTTAACTGCAAAGCAAAGTGAAATCAAGTATCCTCAAAGTGATAAAGTTTCAATTCTTTCGAGTCTTCCAGCCCTTTCTTATGAACAAAAGCAACAATTGCTTCACCTGGTTAAAGAATACGATGTGGATAAATCTAAATCAGATACGATTTCGCAGCGTCTTCTTATGGAGGTTCAGTCGGAGAAACCAGCGTTCACATCTAATATAAATAAATTAGATTTGATAAATAATTATATCGTCTATGCTAATAAAGGTAATAGCAGAATCATAAAACAAGATGGTGCTTTTATAATATGCGGCTTATCTACGGAAAAAGGAGCATTGGAATCATTTCGATTTAAGAATGATAAGAAAATTGTCATATTAATAAAAAACAAGCAAAATATTCTTAAGGAGCTTGAATCTTGTTCTATTAATCATGCTACGCTTTTTCCGGAAATAGAGTGCGTTGCGGAGTATTTAAAAAGAAAATATTCCAGGCTCTAATCTTTTGGTGGTAGTATATGGCGCTCCTTTTGGAACGCCATATATGTTTTGTAGGTCATAACTCGAGAAAATGCTCGTGAAGCTGGGGCTGGTAAGTGAATTTACATTGACAAATAGGTGGCTGTCTGGTGGTCACCGGTGCCTTTGCCAGCGGCCACTCAACGTTGCCAGCGTACTACGGCTTCAATGCTTCCAGCCAAATCCCCCTTTGCCAGCAAATAAGGGTTGCTCTGGTAGAGGTGGAGCTATCTCTGCAAGCCGTTGAATCAATGCAGCAAGCTCAATCATATTCAGGAAGGGGCTGTAGAAGTTTCCGCCAATATAGATAGCGGCACCTTTGCTGAATTTAATATCTTTATATGCAACAGGGGGTTTTACGAGACCGTTTATAACGGGCGTAATGGCTCTGCTCGTAAATATCAGATCATACCCACCTTTTTGGCTCTTATCGTCAAGAATTGCTAAAGTTAACGCTTTGAGACGAGTATCATCTCTTAACTTCGGATTACTATTGAAATATCTTTCAACCTTTGCATTTTCTCCGGTGAAGAATTCAACTCTTTCAGAATTTCTAATTACGATGGGGATTGTCTGCCGAATTATTGATTCCATCTGAGGGGAAACGTCGATGAATGTTCCCTCTCTAGTTGCATTATCCTGAAGTAGACTCAGACCAAATCGCAAAGGTGGTTTCTCATTTGTCCGAAAATCACTATAGCCTTCTTTCCCGAAAAGAATATCAGGGGAAGGAATATTTTCGCGCATGCAAAATTCATTAAGATTTTGCTCGGCGATTGCAAAATCCTGCATTTCTTCGCGAGAATTAATATACTTTTGTAATTCTTTAAAAAGATCTTCGAAAAATTGCTTGGTAAAATCGCTTAAATGGATATCAAGCAATGCACTTACATCATCATAGCTGATATGTCCATTATCGATTTTATCCTGAAGATTATTAAGGCGATTTCTATTCATTCGAATTCCATTTTCGATGTCCTTGGCTAGGATATCTTGAACGCTCTCGTTGGAAAGATTTAAATGGCAGACCGCATTGAAGAGATCATTTAATAAAGCTATGATTTTAAAAGAAACGCCAACATCTTTCAAAACATGCTTATATTCTTCGGCATATCTGGTTTTTGAGAAAATCTCTTTTATATCATCCTTTCTTTGCTGCAATGCACGTTCGTCTTCCAGGTAATATGAAATAGGATACTCGAGAGCGGCGTCCCCGAGATTTTTTGTGGGTACTATTTTTCCAAAGCGCGCAAGATAAGATTCTATGAATTTTGAAAACGCTAATCGGTATTTTTGATTTAGGATTTCTCGCTGCGATTTGATGAATTGTTGTTCCAGCTGATGCTGATCAACTTCGTCAAGCATTGGCATAGGGTACAGGTACTGTTTTCCAACGCGGGACTGCAGAATTGAATACGCATCTCTGGCATTTTGCGAGTTGTGATGTAAAGCGTCAGAGACATATAGCGAACTTAACAGCTGAGCGTTCAAAATAGTATTGTATCCTTCATTAACTAACTGTCTTAGGAGAACCGCCGCCTTTTTTTGTTCATTTAATTTCAGATAGGCGATGGAAGATAATTGAAGAACATCATTGGCGCGACCGGAGTAATCGATTGCCTCTTCCAATAAACTCCTGATAGTGTCTTGGTTCGTTTCAATAGGCAGAAGATCAATTAATTCAAGAGCGCAAGATGCCGCAATCTGATCCTCACGTAATAGACCTTTATCGTTAGAACTGCGGAATTGTTGGAAATGTGAAATTGCTCTGTTGCGATATTCAACTCTGGTTGAATCCCAAAGGGCTAAATCTTCACAATTTGCTATGGAGTTTGCAGTATTTCCAAAATGATACCAGAAGGGTGGATAAGCGATGAAATGGTCCTTAATGGCATCCATACGCTCATATTTTCTCAAGAGGTCATCATCCATCAAAATTGCATTGTACTGACGTATTTGACGCTCGGTAAGGCGAAGTTTATCCGGAAAATTATAGGTAGCCGCTAATCGCCAGGCTGTATCAAACAATTCTCGCTGGAGACCGTTAAATTGTTCGATAGCAGTTCTTTCTAATTGCCATTTTTGTTTATTGGTATCCAGTAGTGACTCAGCTTTTGACTTTCGGTAGTTCATGTAACCGATACCGATTTGCGATGCGAGCGAAATGGCCATAGTAACCGGATTGCCGCCGGCTACAATCATACCGATATTAGGCACAGCTGCCCAAACAGCATTTTTCATTTTCTGCTGATACTCTTTCTCAATAAATTGCTTATCGCCCTCTTGAACTCTGAAAAAGGTGATAGTATCCAATAACTGCTTAAGTATCTTCAGCAACGCTTCATCTTTAGGCATCTGCTCAAGGTTAAGGTTATTCAAGATAGCCTCATATTCCTGTTCCATAATCTGAGCGTCATTATAGGCTATAATCTGCGAAACAGAAACTGTACAAAGATTTAAAGCGTAGGCAGCTTTCAGCTGTTCTTTTGTGTATTCCATGAATTTGGCTCCTTTATCCGTGCTTTAAGTCAAATATAAGTTTGATAGGAACATGATCAGAGATTTCTTTATGGTATGCAGCTAAATCATTTTTATAATATTTTCTAAGAGCGGGTACTCTAGAGTCCTGTAATTTTAATTTGTCGAGTAAGCTGATCTCATATGAAAAGTGATCATAATTTTTTGAATAGTAATCATTATCACTTATAGGTATATCGGGGGGATTCTGTTTAAGGGAAGTCTTTTCTGCTTGTACAGTTTTCAAGATTCGACCATCCGTGACGAAGATGCTTTCATCAACATAAGGCCAATCAAGAATACATAAATTATAATCCCCCAGAATGATGGTGTATGCGGGAAGATTGCTGCCATCCCTTTTAGAAGAATACAATCGGTAGATTTGTTGAGCTAGAGTTCGGAACTCATCTTGTGTATGTGAAAACCCCTTTGATGTGCGTGGAGATAAGTGTGTATTAATTAGACGGATTTCAAAATTACTTCCGCCAATTAATCCTTGAGGGGTAAAACGAGCGGCAAGTGGCGGATAACTTAACTTTGTTTGTCCGGGTTTGTCCGAATGATAGCTGTTAAGTAGCGTGGGATTGTTTTCTTTGTCAAGAAGACAAAGCCTTGCTTTTTGCCATATGAAAGCATATTCCGGGTAGCTAATATAATTTGGAGGAAGGCAATAATCCCATTTTTCATATGCGAGGCTATTGAGAGTGTTGACAAGGTGTTTTACTGCTAGTTCAGAATGTATTTCTTGCAATGCGACAACATCAAATTTTTCTGTTGAGATGATTTTTGCAAGCTTGCGAAAATCAAGGGGGCGTTGAGAATTAGGTTGTAGATTAAAGTCTCTTATATTAAAAGAACCGATAGTGTAGGTCATATTGAGCTCGTCTTTCTTTATTGGCAGTAGCGCTAGATAGCAGTAAAGCATTGCAACTTGGATTTGTGTATAAATACATAATAATCGAAAGTACTTTTGAAGTCAAACAGGAGCGTGTCGCCTGTAGATAGCTAAAGATAGATTAATTTTAAACAATTGCTGAGTTGACGATGTTTAGCGTAAAAATGTTATCAAAATTCGGAATTTCCCGGTCATTTTAGGCGTAAAAATGTAGTCATGGTTACGTATTGCGGGGACGATTGCATGATGATAAAATCAATATGTACCTGTAATATATGCATAGGTTTGAGAAACCATACTGGGAGCCCAATATACTCATTTGTAGGATGATAGTTTCTTACTAAACGGATGATTATGAAAGAGCAAAACAAAGAGTGGAATAGTTAATCGAATTCATAAAACAAATTATTGAAGCGCTTGGAAAATACAGATTAGAGCTTAATCAGGTTTTTTCTGGGTGCCAATTTTGACTCCGATCCTTGCAGTGGTCATCATTCCATTGTTAGCGAAAAGTTTGAGAATAGAAGATGGATTTTGAAGAGGAGGTTTCTGATAATGTCGGTGCCTAAATATTATGAGTTGTATTCGCCGTTTTTGAAAGTTCTAGAAGATGGGACTATTCATGGATTAAAAGAAATTAAGCAAGCCGTAGCACAGTCTATGCATCTAACAGAAACCGATTTGGCGGAACGTTTACCGAGCGGGAAACAATCTGTATTTGTGAATCGTATTGGATGGGCAAGAACCTATTTAAAAAAGGCAGGACTCATCGAAAGCCCATCACGTGCCCAGTTTGTGCTTACAGAGGAAGGTAAAAAAGCTCTTCCTGACAGAGATATTATAGATAATAATTATCTGATGAAGTACCCATCATTCAAGGACTTTAAGAATATAGAAGAAACGTCTGCACCGACAACTACCGACTCAGAGAGTGCAGAGAAATCTCCGGAAGAAGTGCTGGAAGATGCCTATGCAGAGTTAAACGCTTCACTAGCAGCTGATCTTATGAGTGAAATCATGAAGCTTGAACCTACGGATTTTGAACGCCTTGTAGTAAAACTTTTACTTGCTATGGGGTATGGAAGCGGCATAGATGAAGCCGGCTTCGTAACACAAGCTTCGAATGATGGTGGAATTGATGGAGTTATAAAGGAGGATCAGCTTGGATTTAGCTCTATCTATATTCAAGCAAAAAGGTGGGATCCGGCTACAAGTATTAACCGCCCGGAAATCCAGAAGTTTGCAGGTGCACTTCAAGAGCAAAAGGCACAAAAGGGGTTATTTATTTCAACGGCTACATTCTCTCCCGGAGCTCGAAAATCGGCTGATGCAGCAGGTATTGTTCTAGTGGATGGAAAGCAGCTTACAAAATTGATGATAAAGTTTAATTTGGGTGTCTCGGTTGAGCATACATATGAGGTGAAACGTATCGACACGGATTTCTTTATCGATGGGTTTTGAGATGAAAATGGAGGGTAGAAGGCCTCTGGTGTAAATGTTAGAGGTGCCTTTTAGAGTGTATTTTATCGAGGATGACCCAAAAACGAAACGGAAAAGCGCCGGGGGTATAATACCTCCGGCGCAAGTGTTTGGAGAAACTTTACGATATTATTTGTTGTAGATGAATCCGGGGTCTCCTTGCTTTTGCCATTTTTGTTTACGGAGTTTCCAGCAAAGAGGAGTCTTGCACTGTTCCAATTCTTATATTTTTGCAAGGTGGACAGACAACGCTGAAGGATTTCGATTTTCAACTCCATTCCAAAGAGTTGAGTCTAAACATAAGGTATCGGATACGAAGACAAAAAAAGCGTTTTTTCAAGATATTGACCCACGATATCTCTATTATTATAATGGATTTATGCAACTTTCACAGTCACTATGTTTGAAATGGTAGGAGCCTGACCCATGAGCAGCGCATTTTACACAAATTATACAGATCTGAAATTCATCGACAAACTCCGCAAAAACCTGGACCTCTGCAAGGGGTTTTATTTTTCGGTGAGCTTCATTAAGAAACCCGGACTCAGGCTGCTCGCCCCTAATATCGAGGCCGCGCTGACGCGAGGCGCAAAGGGAAAGCTCATCACCTCCACCTATCAGAATTTTACGGATATTGATTCGCTGACATTTTTCCGGGATCTTGCGACTCGTTACCCGGGTCAGTTCGAGTGCCGGCTGGACCGGGAGTGTTTTCATGATGCGAGCGGAAACACGGTCGGGTTTCATTCGAAGGGATACCTGTTTGAATTTTCCAATCATAATGAACTGCTGGTAGGGTCCTCCAATATTACAGTTTACGCGCTCCTCAAAAATGTAGAATGGGACGTCTCCGTAATCGATGCCCCTGAGGAGGAGACATATGATTCGGCAAAGAAGGAATTTGAGCGGTTGTGGGAGCGGACACTGCCGCTCACGCAGGAGCTGATCGAAGAGTATAAGACGAAACTTTACTATTCGATCGAGCGGTGGGATATGGACTATGATGTCGCAAATGCCGCTGTCAAGCCGAACTATATGCAGCGGAAGGCCCTCAAGGAGCTGAACCGGATCAGAGTGATGGGGGCGGGGAAGGCACTCGTGTGCAGCGCGGCTGGTTCCGGCAAAACATTCCTCGCCGCCTTCGACGTCCTGAACTTCAACCCCCGCAGGCTCCTCTACATCGTCCACGAGGGTTCGATCCTCATGAAATCCGTTGAGACCTTTGAAAAAGTATTCGGTGCGGACAAGACCTACGGTGTATACAACGCGGATTACAAGGAGTTTGATGCGGAGTTTGTATTTTCCACGAATGTCACGATGGCGAACTCGCTGGAGCTCTTTGAGCCGCACACATTTGATTACATCATCATCGACGAGGCGCACCACGCGGCTGCGGAGACCTACAGGAAGATCCTGGACTATTTTGAGCCGCAGTTCCTGCTGGGAATTACCGCGACGCCGGAACGTATGGACGGTGAGGATGTATTTGCCCTCTTTGACCAGAATGTGCCCTACGAGCTACGCCTTCGGGATGCGATCGTGAACAGGCTGGTCGTGCCATTTCACTATTATGGTATACGCGATGAGCTCATCGAGTACGGGATCAAAGAGACAAAGGGGCACAAGTTTGTCGAGCAGTTTTCTGACGAGAAGCACTGTGAGTTCATTTCCAAAATGATTGAGCAGCACCGCATCCCCGGCCAGAAATTGAAGGCGCTGGCGTTCTGCCGGGACATTTCCCATGCGATCCGGATGTCGCAGGCGATGGAGGACTATTACCACACGCGGTATCTGACCGGGAAGAATTCGGTCGGTGAGCGCGTGCG
>ODAI010525059.1_pt1 | contig 24751 bp, 25 predicted proteins | sample 1539321 | NCBI WGS metagenome assembly ODAI01 (sample SAMN02144231, study PRJEB22623) | gut metagenome | biome: sheep rumen | host: Ovis aries | place: New Zealand
CACGTCCCTCAGCTGTCTCAGAGAGAATCATCTCACGCATGGCAATAATCTTCTTGTCCTCGAAGAACATGTGCTCGGTACGTGTAAGACCGATACCCTTTGCACCGAATGCACGTGCTACCTCTGCATCGTGTGGTGTGTCAGCATTGGTACGTACCTGAAGCTTTGTATATTTGTCGCAGAGATCCATGAGAGCCTTGAAGTCGCCAGAGAGTTCTGCTGCCTTGGTAGCAATCTCGCCTGCATAAACCTGACCCGTTGTACCATTGAGAGAGATGTAATCACCCTCCTTGTATGTAACGCCCTCTATCTCTACTGTCTTTGACTTGTAATCCACATTGATTGCTCCCGCACCAGACACACAGCACTTACCCATACCACGGGCAACGACGGCAGCGTGTGAAGTCATACCGCCACGTGCTGTGAGGATTCCCTGTGCAGATGCCATACCAGCAAGGTCCTCTGGTGATGTCTCGATACGTACCATGACCACCTTGTGACCATTGGCTGCCCACTCCTGTGCATCATCAGCATGAAAAACAATCTGTCCGCATGCTGCACCCGGAGAAGCAGGGAGACCTTGAGTGATGACCTTAGCCTTCTTGAGTGCTTCCTTGTCGAAGACAGGATGAAGAAGTTCGTCGAGCTTCTGAGGTTCACAACGGAGGATTGCAGTCTTCTCATCAATGAGTCCTTCCTTGAGGAGGTCCATCGCAATCTTAACCATGGCTGTACCAGTACGCTTTCCGTTACGTGTCTGGAGGAACCAGAGCTTGCCTTCCTGTACGGTGAACTCCATATCCTGCATATCGTGATAGTGACGCTCAAGCTTGTCCTGAAGTGCGTCAAGTTCCTTGTATAGTTCAGGCATTGCCTCTTCCATTGAAGGGTACTTGCTCACGCGCTCTGCCTCAGAGATACCAGCACGCTCTGCCCAACGCTGACTACCAATCTTAGTAATCTGCTGTGGAGTACGGATACCTGCCACAACGTCCTCACCCTGAGCATTGATAAGATATTCACCGTTGAAGAGGTTCTCGCCATTACCAGCATCACGTGAGAAGCAAACACCTGTGGCAGATGTATCGCCCATATTACCGAACACCATAGCCATTACTGACACGGCAGTACCCCACTCGTCCGGAATACCTTCCATCTTACGATAAAGGATGGCACGCTCATTCATCCAGCTACGGAACACAGCACAGATAGCACCCCAGAGCTGAACGACAGGATCTGTCGGGAAGTCCTGACCTGTCTGCTCCTTGATAGCCTTCTTGAAGAGTTCAACAAGACGCTTGAGTGACTCGACAGAGAGATCCTTGTCAAGTGTTACGCCCTGCTCTTCCTTTACCTTCTCGATGATAGCCTCGAATGGGTCAATATCTTCCTTATTAACTGGTTTAAGTCCAAGAACGACGTCGCCATACATCTGTACGAAACGACGGTATGAGTCGTAAACAAAATGAGGATTACCCGTCTTCTGAGCCATACCCTCTGCCACCTCATCATTGAGTCCGAGGTTGAGGATGGTATCCATCATACCAGGCATTGATGCACGTGCACCAGAGCGCACGCTGACAAGAAGCGGGTTCTTAGGATCACCGAACTTGCAATTCATGAGATTCTCAATGTGCTTAACGGCAGCATTGACCTCGTCCTGAAGCAGTTCCTTAATCTTTGCTTCACCCACCTGATAGTATTCGTTACAACAATCGGTAGTTATTGTAAAACCTGGAGGGACAGGCACTCCAATATGATTCATTTCTGCAAGGTTAGCACCCTTGCCACCAAGAGCTTCTCTCATCGAAGCATTTCCTTCGGCATGACCATTGCCGAATGTGTAAACTCTTTTTTGAGACATACAGTTTTAATTGATAATTTAAGGTTCGTTATGTTTTTATTATTGTTAGATTTCACTTTTGGTTCATCAGGTTAGTGTGGTTTTGTCCGGATAAACGAAAGATAATGAAGGTTGCTTTATATCAATCAAGATTGAAACACTGATTCCACAGAGAACACATAGGTTCATCTGTTTCTTTCAGTCACAAAATACCTTCGACTATATTTTTCAGCGAGAAAGTTCTGAGTTTCCGTTTTCCAAAATCACTTTAACACAATTTCCAGAAGGATTTCTCTCATTTGTTGTTAAATTTCTACTGCAAAGGAGAGAAAATAATATGATATTACCAAATGTTTTGCAATTTTTTTTTGCTGTGTGCGCTTTTATGAAAAGTCGAAATTGCAAATAGCGGTTTTTCATAGAATCCAACAGAAATAATGAGGAATAAAAAGGAGTAAATGAAAAATGAAAAATCATCATTCATTTACTCCTCTTTTTACATATTTTTCTTCTTTACTTTTCTTCATTCTTTAAGCGAAGCCTTATAACATAGGTATAAATCAGCAATACCACATTCATAAGAAGGGCATAGATGATGGCAGGGATGGAAATCCTTACATCATTGAACACGAATGGGCTTGAAGCAAGTGCTATGGCTTGTGCCGCATTCTGCATACCGACCTCAATGACGATGGTACGACGCTGCGCTCCATTGAGACGGAACAAGTATGAAAGTGCAGCACCGATTGCAATACACACAAGGATGAGAGCAAGCACGGCAAGCCCCATCTCACCTATGTGGTCACGAATGCTGTCAAACTCCTGAATGAAGAACGTACCAGCAAGGATTACAAGACATGGGAAAGCAATCTTGGAGAGTACCGCTTCTATCTTTGCAGCATTTTCACGTGCATAACGGCGCATAGTAATACCAAGGCATATAGGTACAAGCATCGTGAACACATTCTGCATCACAAGCTTACCTACTGGCAACTGTATCTGCGTACCATCAAGTATTCCGCTCTGTGACACAACCCACTCCATGATGACAGGAAGCGTAAAGAGGGTGATGACACTACTCAATGCTGTCAACGAAACAGAAAGCGCAACGTCACCCTTTGCCAGCAAAGAGAAAACATTACTTGAACTACCACCCGGACAACATGCAATAAGAATGAATCCAACAGTAAAAATTGGTGGTAGAGAAAAGACATAAGTAAGTGCAAATGCCACAAGTGGCAGACACACCAACTGCCCAATGAGTCCGACAATCACAGGCTTTGGTTTAGTCAAGAACAACTTGAAATCCTTAACCTGCAATGTAAGACCGAGGTCAAACATCAGAAGTGTGAGTATCGGAAGAACTATAAAAACACTATTCATATTCTTTTTTGAAAACTTTAACAAATAATTGTCTAATGAAAGCGGATAACTAAAATAGTATTCCTTATTAGAACGCAATCTGGAACTGTGTTACCCACATATCAGTAGGTAAACTATTCTTCGGATTCTTACGTACATACTCACTACGGATGCAACACTGGCGATAAACCCAATACTGGAGACCACCGATGTAGTTACGTGTGTAAGCACCAGAAAGTGACGTGTTGCGATCAAGATAGTCAAAGTTAGCAATAAGATCAAGTCCCTTAAAGAGGTGGAACTCTGCATTGGCATAATAGCCGAAGCTCTTGACACCACCATCATTACCCCACATTGCCTCAGAACGGAGATTGACAACAGGATCCTTGTGTTCAACACCCACAGAAAAACGGTTGCGCTTGTAGTTCTCACCAGCCATGAACTTGCCAAAAGATGATGGAGCCTGAGCACGTGCAGTGCCAAGGATGAAAGATGCGCTGAATTTTGTCTTAGCAAAAGGCATTACATTGAGCATACCAATCACGTCCTTCTGAGTGTTGTTCTCCTTCTGATTCATACCCGCACCATTGAACACGCCAAGGCTATAATTGAGCAATGGAGCACCATCCTTCACAATAGCATCACCCGTAAGCATGATACCCACGTCACGACCTACCCTACCAAAACCATAACAAGGATCATCGCCTCCAATACCAGCCATGAACGATACACTTTCATCCATACCGATGTTGCTGATGACTGTCGGTGGCAAGAGGCTTTCGAGTGTGAATGGCTGCTTGTACTGTCCAACACGAATCTTAAATGCAGGCGAGAAAGCATACTGTGCATAGTACTCATGCAACTTACTATTGGCAATGTCATACATCAGCCAGAAACTTATCTTGTCGTTAATCTGGGCATCTGCCATAAGGATAAAACGCTGAACCTCCATCTTGTCGCTTGACTCACCATCCTTCCACTCTGCTGTGGCAGACGACTGGCCATAACCCATGATCCTAATCTTTCCTGTTCCAATCTGAACTGTAGGAATGACACTCTCATTCTTCACGCCATCAGATGACGGCATTTCATCTACTTCGGTAGCAAATGAAGACATGGAAAGCACAACAGCTCCCATCATCAACGCTACACGCTTAAAATTAATACCTTGCATATTTTTATTATTGTTGTTTTTTCACAATCTTTGTGCAAAGGTACTACATTTAATCAATAATTCATAATTATAATTCTGTAAGTTTCCAATTTGAAACTTTTTTGGGCATTTCAATACGTATAAAATCTGCGAGATAAAAACTGATGGAACTACATAATCAAAAACGACGGTAGTATCGAAATGTCATACTATTCCATAAATACATTAGACATGCGTTTGATCTAAAAACAAGCCAATAAAATACACTATAGATATATAAAATACGTGATTACGAAATGATTTTTATGTGTTTTTCCTTCGTCTTTCCTTCGGGAATGCTTCGGGGATTGTTCGGGAACAGTTCGGTTTACCCTTTAGTCATATTGTCCAAACACTTTACTGTTTCTTGCGGAGTTTACGATTGTCCTATTTTATCACTTCTGAATTATCGTCTATTGACTTCAACAAAACAAAAGGGAAAATCACATAGGAGTCAATACAAGTTTCGGAAGTATTTACTACAAGAGAAATACTTCCGAAACGATGCATCCTAATTTACTTATTGATCACAGCCATCATCTTTTCAGATATTGCCTGAGACATCGGAATGAAGTTGGACATCATATCCATGTTGGCAGCCTTGAGATGCTGACCCGCCTCTGAACGTAACAGACTTAAACTAAAGTCAAGGTCAGCCTCCGTATATACCTCACCAGCTGTATTGCATACAACAACAAAGACATCTTCCATGAGAATACGGATAAGAGCCTTAACACTTTCCATCTTCTCAGGATTATTTTTCTTTGCAACTGATTCAATCTGATGAGATATGTTGCCCATTACGGCATTGACGATCTGGTCAGAACCAGATTCACGAACCATAATATCCCACTTCTTCTTGAAACTCTCAGGACCTGTATATTTAAGCGGTTCCACTTTCTTGCCATCCATACAAGCCTGCATCTTTGCTGGCATATTAGCTTGCAGATAGTTCATGAGTGCTGGCATGAATCGCTTCATAAGCTGAGAGTTTTTCTCTACAATGGCGACTCCTTCTGGTGACTTATATGAAGCAAGCAAGAATGTGTAGTCAGACTCAGTCACATGCTTAGCATAGTAGTCATACATAATATCGCAACAGTCATCATAAAATGGTCCTGACAAATATGTCTTAAGGCGTTCCATGGATTCACGTACACGTTCCTTATTTCCATGATTATGACGTGCCGTCAGTTGTCCGATGAACTCATCAGAAGTGAAACTTGACAAGTCAACAGCATTAGCCTTAAACAGTTCCTTAAGTTGTTCCTTGGTAATCTGCTGTGCACAACTCATTGTCGTTATTCCCATAAAAAGAATCAGCATCAGTGTGATGCGCCATACGATAGTCTTTCTCATAATGATTAGGTTTTTATTTAGTTGATTATTGTCCTTATTGGTCTTTGACTATTTGGTTTAGCCAATTGGCTTAGTTTCTCTATCCTTCTTTCTTGAGGCAAATATAAAAAGTTTTGCAAAAAGGAGACATCTTTTTATCGATTTTTCTTAATAAAGCTTAAAAGACACAAAAAAAAGGGCAAAGAACTTGCCCTTTTCGTGAAATGGAGATTGCAAAAGCAAAAGAAGAGTCAGTTTAGTTGACTTTTACAAACCTGAAGTCCGTAGCAGAGAACCATCCGTGATAGTCGCCCTTGCCGTCCTTGAGTGTTGTGACACCATACTTGACAGTAAGCGGTTCATTAACAACGATGTCATCAATATACACATAGCTCCAGCCATAGCCTTTGCCGTCATGTACATTTGCATATTCCTCACCACGAGTTACGGTTCTGTCCTCGTCCTCAAGATGAGTTGAAGGAATATTGCGGAACTCATCCACAAGTGCCTTGACAACCTTGTCTGTATTATATGTGCTATCCACGAGTGTCAACCATATATTACCGCCCTCATTACCATAGGCAGGAATCTCTGCATACTTGATGGTCTTGTCCTTGCCGAACTTGTCGTTGTAGCAGAAGATGTAAACCTTCTCATGCTCTGCGCGACAGTTTGCAACGAGGCGATAAGTTCCTGGCTGAAGAGTTTCTGTATTTTCTGCCGTATAGCGAACATGATTACCCTCTGTGTAAGCATCGAGATAACGTACATTTCTGTCACCATTCATATACTCACCCCAATTGGTATATCTTTCACTACAATCAGCTTCCACCATCTTCCAGCCATTGTTGCGGAAATAATAGTAGTCCTCCTCATTATAGAACTTAATGCCATCCACAATCCACTTCTTTTGCTGTTCCTCATAATATTCTTTCCAATGCTCTTGATTTTCTACTCTGTACTTATAAATCAAAGAGCCATAAGAAAGACAAGCAATGGCAAGAGAGGCTATACACACAATGATGAAAGATAAACGAGCACCAGAAGAAAAACGCTTACGATCTGCCTTACGCCTGCGAATTAAAGCATATATTGGAATACAAATGAATACTAATGCTGCGATGGTTCCTGCCAATATTGTCAAATAATTGTCTGCGGCAAAAACCTCCAAAGGAATATCTACACTATTGGTATTATAATTCACATCACCAAATATCAATCCAAAAGGAATACACATCAAAGCAAACAGGAGAACAACAAGAAAAAAGAGCAAGCAAAAAACAAATAAGATGACTGGTGAAAAGATGATTGCAAGACAACCGATTCCACATCCCTTAGCTATATTCGCGCCAGTGCTGCTATGATTTCTCTTGTAATACATATACTGGTCGTATGATGCCTTTGCCCTACGTGCATGCTCTTCTTTATCCGCTTGGGAGTCATCGGTAAAACCTGACTGAGCATTACCTTCGGTATTCACACTCTCATCTTCACCTGTAGCAGATTCCGCACCAGCAGCATCTGACTTACCCTTTACACCGCTGCCATATACTCCAGACTTACTTGAAGAAGCGGATGTAAATCCATTTGAGCGAGAAGAATAGTATGTGCCACCAAAGTTGCCGTTAGCCTCATTGAGCACTTCCTCTTGAAGATTCTCAGGATTGACCTCCTTACCCTGCATACGAAGTCTGTCCTCTGGAGTTCGTGCCTCTGGAACGACTATGAGGAATACAAGGTAAAGTATAGGAATCATAAAAATTGATGGGAATGAGATAATGTGTATAGTCAATCCGAAAAATCCTGTGATACCAGAGAATATACTACCTATGAAAGGCAAGAGAAAACATAGTAATACAAATGCCAGACGCCACAGAACAGGGTCACCATAATTAAAATATGTAGAAAGACCTGAACATACACCTCCGAGAACCTTGTTGTATGGATCACGGTAGAGGCGGCGTCCTGCGACACGCTGCTTAAACTGGTCGAACATACTTGAGCTATACTGCGAAGACTCCTTCTTATAGTTGTTGCCATACGTATTATTTTCTTCACCATTGTTTTCATCCTTCACCTCCTGTGCATATTCCGCACCTTCTGCTCCAGCCTCTTCCTCAAAGTCTGCTGGGTTACCTATAGTTTTTATTATATTCTTGATATCATCTATGTTCACAGCCTCTGCTCCGCCCTGCTTCTGTTGCCAGAGCAGTTCTGCCACGCGATGCTCGATGTCGTCAGCAATCTCCTCGCCACCTTCCTGACGTGAGAAGTAGCTTTTCATGCTGTCTATGTATCGCTCAAGAAGACTATAAGCGTCCTCATCAATCTGATAGAGTGTTCCAAAAAGGTTAATTGAGATATTCTTTTTCATAATGTGTACGGTTTTACTGGTTTGTTAATTCGTTTGAGTAATCAGGATTCTGCGTTAATATTGACTCATTACTTGACGGTAGTTCCTTGCGACGAAGATCAGGACCTCTCAACACTCCTACGGTGAAAGCAAGTTCGTCCCAACTCTCATCAAGCTGCCTTAAGGCCTCCTCACCATCCATCGTAAGAGCGTAATATTTACGTGGAGGACCTTGGGTACTCTCCTGCCATTCGTACTTGAGGAGCTTGTCGTTCTTCAGTCGTGTGAGCAATGGATAAAGCGTACCCTCCACGACAATCATCTTCGCATCCTTGAGCTGAGCGATGATGTCATTAGCGTAAGACGGCTGTCTGTGCAACAGCAGCATGATGCAATATTCAAGCATACCCTTACGCATCTGTGATTTGGTGTTATCTACATTCACGGTTATTCTATTTTTTTATCATTTACAACCTTGTGATTGCCATCCGGACGACAACCCTTTCCGTTGCAAATAAAAGTTAAACTTCTATTTTATGCTGCAAATCTATGCATAATTTATATACCTTGCATTACATAGTACTAAATATTTTGTGTTTTTATAGTAAAAAAGTGGAAAATTTGCCGATACAACACCACTTCATACGTATTATTGCATCTATCCTTTTACATAAATACCTTGCTTTACATAGTAGTGCAGCAATAATTCTTTTCATGTGCTTTTGATAACATTTGAGCAAGAAAGATTGTGTACAACACATATTTTCCATATCTTTGCGAACCTAACAACTTATAACTTAAATGTCAAATCAATTAAACTTTGCAGCAAGACAATAGTCAATAATTATACTAACAAACTTAACCAATCAATTATTTTAGATGAAAAGATTTATGACTTTAGCATTATTGGTAGTTGGATTACCAATAATGGCACAGAACACAAATGAAGGGCAGGCACGACGAAGACCACAATGGCATTTTGACACAAAGAATCCGAATGCACACGACCCTGTGATGGCGAAGGGTGAGGATGGCAGGTTCTACTGTTTCATGACAGGTATGAACGTTGGAGTGATGTCAAGTGCAGACATGAAGGAATGGCAAATGGAGCCTCCTGCACTCAATGAGACACCGGCATGGGCTATGGACACAGTACCAGGATACAAGGGACACACCTGGGCTCCAGACATCAGTCATCACAATGGGCAATGGTATCTTTACTACTCTTGTTCTACATTCGGCAAGAATGGTAGTGCAATAGGTCTTGCTACCAACAAGACTCTTGACCCTAAGTCACCTGACTATGGATGGGAGGACAAGGGAATGGTAATCGCTTCGCATCGTAAGCAGGACAACTGGAATGCCATTGACCCTAACCTCATTGTGGATAAGAAAGGACAGCCATACCTCACTTTCGGCTCTTTCTGGGACGGAATTCAACTCGTCAAGTTATCAAAGGATGACTTCCGTACTCCCATGTCCAAGCCTGTGACGATTGCACGTCGAGTGGATAGACGCATAAGTCTGAAGGAGATGAACAACGAGGCAAACTATACAGTAGAAGGTGGTAACGTGATTGAAGCTGGTGAGAATGCCATCGAAGCTCCTTTTATATTATATAATGATGGCTACTATTATCTCTTCGTTAGCTTTGACTACTGTTGCCGTGGACAGGCTTCAACATACAAGACGGTGTATGGTCGCTCTAAGAAGGTGACAGGTCCATACGTGGACAAGGACGGTAAGCGCATGGAATATGGTGGCGGTACCCTACTCTATGGTCCTGACGACGAGCACTTCGGTATCGGCCATTGTTCTGCATACGAGTTTGACGGAAAGCATTACTTCATATCCCACGCATACGTCAAGAATCAGAATGGTGCTGCCAAGCTATTCATACGCCCTATCACATTTGACAAGAATGGTTGGATTGTCTGTCCATAACCTGCATTATTCATCTTAGCTCATCCTTAATTTGTCGGTTCTGACCGACACTTTTGTATAGAATTTGTCGGTTGCAACCGACATTTTTCTGCAAATTTGTCGGTCAGAACCGACATTTTTCATGATTTTTGTCGGTTGCAACCGACATTTCTTGGTGATTCACCAGATTATACATATCTTTGTAGCGTTAAAAATCAAAGATATATGGAAAAGTTGTTTGAAAAGAAGGAGCAATTACTACGATTGACATCAATGGATATCATCCGAGATGCAACAAACAGCATTGACTGGGATGCACAACTGATATGCATCCGAGGAGCAAGAGGTGTGGGTAAAACCACCATTATGCTTCAGTACATCAAGTCACATTACAAGAGTTTCAGTAATGAAGTCCTGTATTGTAGTCTTGACTCCATATATTTCTCCACACACACTCTTATTGACCTTGCAGAACAATTCTACAAGAACGGAGGGAAGCACCTTTTCCTTGACGAAGTACACAAGTACGAAAACTGGAGCAAGGAGATAAAGGAGATATACGACACATATCCAGATATGCAAGTAGTCATAAGCGGTTCGTCATTACTGAACATCCTTAATGGTGATGCCGACCTGTCACGCCGTTGCATACCTTACGACATACAGGGATTATCTTTCCGTGAGTTCCTCATGTTCTACCATAAGATTGACCTGCCGAAGAGCAATCTGAAGGATATCCTTGAACATCCACAGGAACTGTGCTCCGAGGTGCTTGACAAGTGTCACCCTCTCCCACTCTTCAAGGAATATCTGCAATATGGCTATTATCCGTTCTATCTCAAGAACAAGAACAACTACTACACTCTCATCGAGCAGGTAGTGAACTATGTCATCGAGACAGAGCTGCCACAAATATATAATGTGGAGATGGCAATGGTAAGGAAGCTAAAGGCTCTTATGGGAATAATCAGCAGCGGAGTGCCATACGAAGTTGATGCTACAAAGCTGAGCGGAGTGATTGGAATACACAGAACCACAGTCATCAACTACCTTTATATGCTCGACAAGGCAAAGATGCTCAACATGCTATTTGCAGAATCAAAGACTATAAAGAAGTTGCAGAAGCCAGACAAGATATACATCGAGAATCCGAACATGCTCTATGCCCTTTCATCAGGTACAGTGGAGATTGGCACGGCACGTGAGACATTCTGTATAAACCAGTTGCGGGCAAGTCACGACGTGGAATACGGAAAGACAAAGGGAGACTTCAAGGTTGATGGCACATATACTCTTGAAGTAGGAGGACAAAGCAAGGGCTTCAGTCAGGTAGCAGGAGTACAGAACTCCTACATACTTGCAGATGACACAGAGACACCACTCGGCAGGAAGATTCCAATATGGATGTTTGGATTCCTGTACTAATAGAATCCCCGTACTATCATCGCTGACAGTACGGGGATTACATTATCTACGAAAAACTAATCAACTAATTCAAGTTCTACAAGCAGATTAACTTTTATTTTCAGCATATTGCATGCATTTATTTTTCTACTTGAAAACAAATACCGTACTAACCATAAAACGACGTGGTGTCAGTTCATACATTGTATATGAATCAACCATGTCAGATTGGTAACGGTCTATGTAACTACGATTATTGAGAATATTGTTAACGGCAAATATTATCTGCCAATCCTTAACCTGCCACCTTAGGCTACTGTCAAGCATATCAAAATGTCTCATGCCTGTGAGTGACGTATTGCTTGTATGGCGTTCTGTAATATTAAGGAACAAGCAGCTCTTCTTCAACGTTATGAATGTAGATGCATTATTTGAAAAATGCTTGATGTTCATTCCTGTATATCCTAAGGAATTGCTGCTTTTTGAGAGAGAATAGTTTGCTTCATTTGAGAACGTCATACGCACCCATGGACGGAAACTGATTTTTCCGCCTATACCATAACTATCAGATGTGTTACTTGTCAGAACGGATTGACGCAAATATACACCTTTAGAACGTCCATATCGACCAAGGACTTCCATACTCAACTCCATCCAGTCAATGTCCTTACGTACACTTGCATTTATGTTATAGCTCGTTGAGTGATGTGGGGCATACTCCATCTGTGTTGTCGAAAAAGAGTTCTCATCAATATACGAACCATAAACAATATCACTTTGACTTCTTCCTGCACTTCCTTCTATGTAACAGAACACCTGACTGAAAATGTTTCGATAGTTCAGTTTCATGCGTCCTGAAATATTCTGTGTGTCAAATATTCCACCACCATAGTGTAACATGTTGTTGTATGAAGAAAGAACGTATGCCGTGTAGAGCATTCTCCAGGATGTAGAATTGACGCCGTACGAACCATTGGCATCCAAAGTCCAGTATTCCTTGAATCGCCAGAATATAGATGCACTCGGATTGAAATACAGTTTTATCCTATTGTTGTCATTATGACTTTCTCCTACGAGCATAGTTGCAGAAAGAGACAACGGAAGCGTAACATTTATATGAAATTTCTCATACACAAATTGTACTCGTGCACCTGTTGACAGATTGAAGTTGGTGTATCTCATATCACCATGTGCATCAGGACAGAGTTTATCATCTGCCTTTATGTCCGTCTCTATGTCAAGATGCTCTATATTGGCAGAAAGTATCGGCACTATAGTAAGATGTCGCCTTTGTATATCAGCCAAAAGGGAGAAACTATTGTACGAAGCAAAACGGTTTATTTTTCCCCTCTGACTTGTCCGTCCATATTCGATACTATCATTCAGGAATCCGCTGTATACACCAGGAGTAAGAGTGAGAGTTTGTGGAGATGAACGGAACGAGTTATCACTATTATACTTGAAGCCACCATTCTTTTTGGTTCTGTAAACCATATTGAAGTTGTCGTGCAATCCTATCGTGTGACTGTCATACAACTGGTTTATATCCTTTGTTCCGCCAGTTATGAATCCTCTATCATCGTTCCATATACCTTTAATATCAAAAGTATTCTTTATGTACAGTTTTGACTTATTCTTTTCGTACATCAGTTGTGCTTCCGCAGAGTTTTCTACACTATGAGAGTTCATGTCCTCTATCAGTAATCTATCCGTACCATCTGGAAGCAAATAGTTTGTCCTATGATATGTGGCAAGGTTTGTCACGCTATTGCTATATAGAGCATTTACATGGAAATTGACGCTGTCATTCAGTTTTATGACGTTATTTGTCATCACGCCACCATTTCTATTGTCAACACTATTACCCATAGGAGAAGCTCCGGGATTGGCTACACCAGTAAATATGTCTCGTACTATTCCGTTTCCACCATAATGGGAGCGCATCATCGAGTTACCTGATGCATCATTTGCATGTGCTCCATAGAGTACATGCTGACGCTTTTTCCCGAAGAACATGGATTGCCAACTACCATTATAGCGTACCTCATCATCATATCCAACAGCAACAACAGCCCTATGAGACCATACGCCCTTCTTTTCCTTCTTCAGTTTCAGGTTAAGAGCTGCTGCCTCTGGCGGTGTCTGGTCTTGCAATGCTCGGACATGCTCATGGCGTTCCATAACCTGTACCGTCTGTACATCCTTTGCATTTATACCTTCCGTAGCAAGATTGTATCGTCCCTGCAGCACATCCATATTTTCTATGTAGAACTTGCTTATAGGTACACCTTGGTACGATATCTTTCCTGCATCGTCTATTGTTATTCCCGGAAGTGACTTCAATACGTCTCCTATTGTTACGTCATGGTCTTTCATGTATGCCGAAACAAGATAATTCAATGTATCACGACTGCCCCATAGTTTCTGAGCCTTTATCTGTACTTCCTTTAACACAAGGCTTTCTTCTGTTGTCTTCCAGTCAATAGTAGCATTTCGGTTTGCCACAGTTCTATATGTTGTCTTGATATTGAATCCTGTCAGCACAAGCAGGATAGAATCAGAAGTTGCATTTGTCTTTAGCGAATACACTCCTTTTTTGTTTGTAAACGCATATCCCACAATGGCACTATCAGCAGGATTTCGTGCCGTTATTATAACAGACTCCTGTTCTGCACCATCCTGAGAATGTACGTTTCCCGTTATGATTGTCTGTCCTTGTGCAAAGGTTGCAAAAATAGCCATGGATATAATGGCAGTTAGCTTTATTATATTCATTCCCATATAACTCCACAATCGTTCCTTAAAAAAATCAATTGATAAACTTTTATTCTTTTTCAATAAGGTTTGCTGGATATCCGACTTCGTTGTCTAAGGCTGTACCAAAGAAACTACCCATAAATAAATTAACTCCATGATCTAAAGCAAAAGATCCTGGGTGACGCAAATAGCGTAATTGGGTTTTACGAACCTTCTCACGAGTATCTTCCTTGTATTTCCTGTTCCAAAAATACATGGCTTTATTGTTTCGCTTCTGAAGTCCGATACAATAAAAAGCAAATTCCTTGTCTGTGTCATATATCTCAAGTATCAACCCTGGAAGTCCGCAAAATTTCCATGGACCAAATTTAACAGGTATATCGTTTGCAAACCAAGCTTCATACTTACGACCACGGAAAGTGCAATATGCATTGGAACATTTATATCCCATAATAATCTTACTGTCTGAGCCGACTTCCCAGTCAAAATTAGGAATATTTTCATTATGTTTGTACGTACCATCCATATCCATGTATGTCAAGACCGTTTGCTTTCCTTCTGGATAATTGTTATATACATCTCCAAAACATGCCCAGTTACGCTGGAAGAAACGAGGATTTCTGTTTCCATAGCTTTGAAATTCTCGTTCTGTAGTAACATCTATTTGTTTTTCTGTGTAAAAATAGCTGTATGATGATTTACTTCCTACCTGTAACAAGAGTGTGTCTTTTTTGATAGCATCTGTGCTTATCACCCAAGTTTTTGAGCAAATGAATCTCACAGAATATTGTATTTCCATGATTACACTGTCAACAGGCAACATCTGACTTACGAACTCTTTTTCCCATTGCTGAGAATATGAGTTTATACAGACTAAGAAAAATAATATAAATATTCGGATCATTTTTATAATATTATATGTGCATGCAATTCTAATGACGGTTAAATAATTAATAGCTACAATTTGTTCTCATATTTTTGAAATGCTTTGGATTGGTTCTGACGGTTCCATGCAAGCAATGTGATTGAAGAACAGATTCAAAACAACAAGAAAACATAAAGAGAACAAAAACAAATATTATTTTAACATTATCACTAGATTTAAGAGAACAATTATTGATATTCATCTCTTTTTTTGCATGCGCTTATTACTATTAAATGGTATTATTTGTTATTAAACTTAAGACCACACAGCATAATAACCAACGCATCGGCATCCAGTTCCTGATACCCAGGTACATGTACCTGCATAATCTGGAGTTTGAACACATGGGCCACCACATTCAGAACTTGTAAATTCTGCACAAGGCGTATCACCACTTACACCTCCCAGCACATTCTTTTGTGCTTCAGCACTAAGAACAGTAAAACTGTCATTAAGTACAAATCTTTTTATCTTTCGCGTTTCTAAAGATTTTAATAATTAAACTTAGTTTTATGAGCATGCAAAACATAATGATAGCTACGCATTATCAAGGACACATACTCATATAATCTCTACAATCGTCCTTATAATATATTCAATTGATCAATATTCATTCTTTTTCAATTGGATTTGGATCATATCCCCATTCTTCGTCTTTAATAGGACCTTTATTAGTGTATTTCATGTCTCCATATCCGGACATATATGTCACAGGTTTTTTACACAATATTCTTTGATGCTTTCGCATAAATTTCCTATCACAATCGGTATATTTACGATTCCAATATGTAATATGTTTACCTTTGGGCTTTTCGACACCTTTACATACAAACACATACTCTCCTTTCGTATCTTTAACTTCAAGAATAAGCCCTGGTAGTCCTCTAAACTTCCAAGGACCATAACTAAAGGGAATATCAGTTGTAAACCATGCCTCATAATCTCTACCACGAAAAGAACATGTTGCCTTCTGACATGAATACAGAAGAATCTTCTTTCTTTCATTGATGACTTGCCAGTTGAAATCTGGTATTGGTTCTATATGACGAAAAACACCTGCAATATCCATTCCTGTTAAAACTGTTATTTTGTTTTCTGGGAAATTATGGTATATCTCTCCTATCTTGGCATACCATTTGCCTGTAATTGATTTACGTTTTCCTGTCTTTGCAAAAGTTGTTTCTATTTTAATATCTAAATCTCTTTCGGATTGAACGTAACTATGAACACTACTACAACCTATTTCAAGGTATAACGAATCAATATTAGGCATTTTCTCAATGCGAGGACAAACCATGAATCTAAAATCATATTTGATTCTCAAAAGCATGGTATCTATCTCTATATATTGTTTACTAAAGTCAAAATCTATATTCCGCTTTAAATCAAGAACAACTTTTTGCGAGAAAACATTTACAGAGTAAAAGACTACAAATAATGCCATTAATATTCTTTTCATTCTATATTATATTTTAGTGCAGTAGCGTTTTAACGCTACTGCAAAGTTAACAAAAGTTACTTTATTCTTTTTCAATGACATTCCTTTCGTACCCCCATTCTTCATTCTTTATCAGACCGTTTTCGTTATATATTGTTCTACCATACATTGCGCAGAAATCCACAGGCTTCAAATGAAGAATTTTCTGATATTTACGCATTTCCTCACGAGTGCAATCTTTATATTCACGATTCCAAAATGTAATATTCTTACCATTGTTTCTTTGTATAGCTTTACATACAAATATGTACTCATTTTTGCTGTCACGGATTTCAAGTTTCAGACCTGGAAGTCCACAAAATTTCCAAGGTCCATAGCTCATAGGAATGTCTGGTGTAAACCATGCCTCATAATCCCTACCACGGAAAGAACAAGTTGCTTTAATACATTCGTAGTTCATTACTTGCTTATGTTCTTCGCTTATTACCCATTTGAAATCAGGAACATCTTCTTTGTGACGAAACGGACCGGCCAAGTCCAAACCTGTTATGACAGTCATTTTGCCAGCAGGATAATTGTTATAGATCTCACCTATACATGAATCAAAGCTTCTATGTGTGTGTATCTTCTTTAACTGCCAATCTCGTTCTATTCTCGTACTGATATTCTTTTCTCTTTCCGTATAACTATGTGCCATAGTCTTACCAATTTCCAGAAACAGCTTGTCGTTTCTCAAGAAATCATCATACTGTGGTGCTTCATTATGCTTATAGTCATATTCCACCTCCACAAGTAAACTGTCAATACTTTCATATTGATTGCTGAAATCAACATCATTATTTTGCGCAAATGTGGTAATTGAAAACAGAATACTAACAATTGCTATTCCTAATTTTTTCATATTATATGTTTTTTATGGTGATACTATCTGTGCAATAATTGTTTGTTGTGTTTCCTTGGCTGTGTTCTCTTGCGGTATATTTGATTCAGAGTTCAGCTTTCCGGATTGTTTTTGTAATGATTTGAACAAAAAAGAAATGCATAATATGGACTTTATACCGATTATTCATCAACAAATCCTAATTATGCATCCCAATATTCTTAACACTATCTCTGCATCGACAAGCTTGATTGTCAAATGCAATACAAAATTATATTTTTTCATTTCAACCGCCAAAACAATGAGCAGATTTTGGTACAAAAAAGCGCTCTTTCGGCAATTTATGGGAGGCATCGGACACTATTTACACAATATCGGGCACATCAACAAGGCTTATAGATGTGTTGTATTTTGAATATATACTGTCTTCAAATGTCACCCCAAGTTCGGATAACAAGATTCCTGTACTAATAGAATCCCCGTACTATCATCGCTGACAGTACGGGGATTACATTATCTACGAAAAACTAATCAACTAATTAACCACTGCATAAAATAAATTACTGAAGACGGAACGTGACAGGAACAGAGTGCTCACGTCTTACAGGTTTCTGGTCTTCAAGAGCAGGTCTCCACTTGGGCATCTTTTTAACCATTGCCAAGGAAACAGAATCCAAGGCATGATCTACAGACTGCTCAATAGTTGGGGATGTTACTGTTCCGTCAGCCTCAACAATGAACTTTACGATAACCCTACCCTGAATACCATTTGAAAGACATTCCTCTGGGTATGTCAGATTATTCTGCACAAACTTCATCAACTCTTCTTTGCCACCTGGGAACTCAGGCTCCATATCGCTGACAAGATAGAAATTGTCATCCTTAGAGTTGTTACGTCCCTCTATTGACTGGATTGTGACAACGGCCTTCTTAGCCTTGTCGCCATACTTCTGAACATAGATGTCATTATCGGCAAAAATGACCATCTTCAAGAGGCCCAATGCACGGAGTTGCTCCCTTACTGCCTTGACATTATATCCAACAACGACAGAATAATCATCCTTTGGCAACTTGGCAAGCTCTTCCTTTGTAGCTACCTTGCCATCAATAAGGATAAGCACCTCATCAAGGTCATACTGGTCCTTCAGACTTGGTGTAGGCATCCCGACTGTTGTTTCCTCTGTCTTTTCATCATTGGAAGACAAACTGTTGACAATGTCAGATGTAACAGGCACTTTCCTATTCTCAAGTTCTGATACTGCCTCCTCAATAGGAGCTACGAACTCAGGTGTGGCAAATGCGCTGAGGGCAACGAGAGCCACAGGGATGATGTACAAAGCCTTTGTACGCATCCACGGATTGGATTTCTTGTTAATCATCATAGTGATTCTTTTTTTAAGTAAACTGTGATTAAAGCTATTGGCAAAGGCGTAGGAACTGGAGCCAACAGCTTTCTTTATTAATAATAATTGATATCTATGTACCTCGACACCGCTCGCGAGTACGGCATCATCAGCTTCATATTCATGTACGTCCCTAAGTGAACCGACAAGAATCCATGACAACGGATTGCACCACTGAATGACCTCACAGATGTTCACAAGTATAATGTCAAGCGAATGGTAGTTCACTATATGTCCCATCTCATGACGGATGATGACCTGCGCATTCTCCTCATAGTCGTTCTCACTAATGACAATCGTATTAAACCAACTGAATGGAGTAATATCGCCAGCATGGCAATAGATACGAACGCCATCCTTGCGTTCCGTCCACAGCACACCCCGATGAATGGTGCGGTAGAGCATTGCAAGCTGAACCAGCTTGACGAGGATAGTAACCACCATACCTATTAGATATATCCATCCTACCACTGCCCACCAGTTGACGGAACTGAAGAAGCCTTCATCCTCTGGCAAAGCTTCCGCCACTTCATCTACGGCAACTCCATCCATGACATACACAGGTATGCCAACATCCACAATTCCTCCACCCTGTTCCTCTGCCATAAGAAGATTGAGCGAAAGGAAATGTACGTCGCACAGTGGCAAGACAAGTGACAGGACGACTATCACCAACAGCACCACCCTATTGAATCGGAAGAACGATTCATTTCTTAGCATCAGCAAGAATGGTATGTACATTATGCTGAGCAGTATCATCGATTTAATTGCGTAAAAGAACATATTAAAATATTATTAGCCCCCCACCCCCCGAAGGGGGCGACTATCCAGAACAATATTGTTCATAGATGGGGCTGTTAATTATCAATTTTCAATTATCAATTAGCCCGGATGGCCACCCCCTTTGGGGGCTGGGGGGCTACTCACCATCTTCATTATCTCATTCATCTCCTCAGGAGAAATCTTTTCTTCCTTGATGAAGAAGCTGACGAGGGAGCGGAATGAGCCACCGAAGTAGTTATGGGTCACCTCATCCATTATTCTACTACGGTACTCGTCACGTGAGATTGCAGGAACATAGAACAAGGTCTTGCCCTCGTTCTCACGTTTCTCTGACGTAACAAATCCCTTCTCTGTCAATATCTTGAGGAACGTAGCCGTCGTTGTATATGCTGGTACAGGTTCAGGATAACGGGCAAGCACGTCACGCACGGAGCCGCCCTCCTCCCCCATATCCCAGAGATAGTTCATTATCTCCATCTCTGCCTTTGTCAATGTCTGATTCTCTTTTGCCTTAATCATATTACTAATACTTTAGTTTTGACGTCGCAAATGTATTACTAAAATTTTAGATTACGAAAGATTTAGTAAAGAAAATTACTAAAGACTTAATAATTTAACTTTTATTATTAGTAATTGCACATTCCCTTACCCTTTTCAGTCAATATCATTAACAAATATCAATTTTATAATAATCTTATTTCAAATAAAGTTATTTCAAATAAGATTATTACATTTGCGAAACAAAGACTACCATCAAAAATGTTTTTCATGGTGATGATAAAATATTTAGGCTACCATGAAAAAACTTTTTCATGGTAGTCTAATTTCTGTTTTATCACCATCATATTTACAAAACCAGAAACAAATCAAAGCATCCGATTATTTCTTAAACAAATCGCTATGACTGCCTGTGTTTGTCAAATGCAGAATCAATTCTTCATCAAACTGTTGCCATACCAAAAGCCAGTCAGACAAGATATGACATTCCCAATACCCCTCATATTTTCCTGTCAATTTATGCGGTTTATACCGAGGGGGCAAAACTCCATCTATAGCAAGGATTCTGATAACCGTCTCCAATAACGACATATCCAATCCACGCTTCTTACATAACTTATAGTCACGCTTAAATTGTCCTGTGTACTTTACCGTGTACATAGACCTAATCATTTAGTTGGCGAAACAAATCATCAAGATTTTTTGCCTCATACAATTCACCATTTTCAACCTCCTGCATCGATTTCTCGATTGCAGACAAACGGTGCTGACGAACAGGCTTGACTGTTTCAACGCCTTTAAGCAACGAAATTGCTTTCTTAAGACTATTCATCATTGACACATCACTCAATGTAACCAACAACTGACCTGATGTTTGACCTTGTACTGCTAATGCCATAATATATACATTTATCTTTCTGTCTGCAAATATACAAGTTTTATTTGAAACCGACCTATATATTATGTACAAACATATAATTCACGCACCATAACTATATAATTTTCGGGGCATAAACATGATGTTTATGCCCCGACACTAACTTACTATTTAATACCACCCTTTGAATCCGTACCAAATAACTCTTGGAACTTGGCTGGTAATCCGGAACGAGTAAACAACTCCGTTACCTCTGTGCCATCATTCTTTGTATATGTAAGAGTATGTACATCCTTACCATCAAACTTGACTTTATGATGTTGGCCTTTGTACATAAAGCCATCCTTAACTTTATTTATCTTAGCAAGTCCCATCATAGCACGAACCAGGTCTTCGTCAACAACATTTATACCGAGCACGTAATCCTTGTCATATATGGAATACAAATCTTCCTTACTCTGTGTGAGGTACTCCTTTCCACCAACCTTGGTAATCATTCCGACTCTATGCCAACAGCCGATAAGATTGTCTCCCTTGACAGGTTCAAGTTTCATCTCGCAAAGCGAAACGAGCTGCTTCATCTTGTCAGAAACCCCCTCCTTGTTATTGTACCATTCCGTCACAAAGCTATTATCAGGGAACAATTTCTTGTTATTCTCACTACGACAATACCATGTAAACATAAAACCAGTTGAGCCACTATTGGTAATCCTTACTCCCTTACCATCATTACCCTGCGGAGTATTTCCTGTATATTTCAATGGATAAAAACCGTCAGTTCTTATTTGTGCCACAAATTGATTTTCATCAGAATGAACAGTCACTAAGTTTGCAAGGCTCTTATTGCCAATATATTTATATTGTTCAAAGTTAGGAATCTCTGGAGACTTATCACCTTCGTATGACAACAAGGTAAGTCTGTACAATCCCTTTGGGTCTAACATTTGATTTTCATTAGGCTTCTGCACATCAATCAAATGTGCGACTACAGAATTAGCCCTTCCAATCTTTGGCAATCTGAACGTAATAGGCAATGTCATCTTTGTACTCACAACCTTGTCACCCTGCTTTCCGGGAATCCATTTAGGCATAAGACGTATTACACGACAAGCCTCAGCATCCAGCAAAGGATTGACAGACCTGATAACCTTGACATCACAGATTATACTGTCCTTTCCAACCACAAAGTTTACAAGTACCCTTCCCTCTATGCTATCACGTACACACTCAGTTGGATATTTAAGATTGTTCTTGAGGAAAGAAACCAAGGCGTCATTACCACCAGGGAATTCCGGATTTATTTCGTAATCAGTAAACACCTCATCAGACTCATTCTGTGCATTAACCGTAAAAGAAATTGCACATGTCAATATAAGTAAAAAGATTCGTTTCATATTTTTTCAAAAAAGTTGTTTGACTAATTGTTTGTTATATAGTATTCGCGAATATACAAAGAGTTGTCATCACAATTGGCACAGATATACTTGCCACTTATTACGTAATCCATCTCGTCCTCTACCATAGGGACATTATCAACATCCATTGCCTCTGTGTAGAAGATCTCATTATCGGGACGTGTGGCGGACATTGCCATCAACACGTCTTCCGTCTGTGGCTGGAACACGATTTCGTCAAGCTCAACGGTATAGACGTTTTCTTCCGCTTCTGCCTCTGTCTCCTTTTGCGCTACAAAAGCATAATCTGCCTTTGTCATATCAGACTCATTTATCAAAAGCGTGTGTGTGGCTACTGTCTCAACGTTGACAGATGTTGGAGCAACTGACACGCCATTCATCTTCACATTCTGCGCCACTACTCTGTCCGTAGTCTCAGCACCATCTCCAAGGTACAAATATGTTCCACCCATGATGACAGCAACGGCACAAGCTGCAGCATACCAGTAGCGACGGTAAGAAACCTTGTGCAGAGGTACGACCTTAGTCACATGCTGTGCAGGTGCTTTGCCCGAAGCAACAATACTGTCATATTCCCTTGCTCCAGCGTCAAGTTCTGCCATGAACTGCTCGTACAGTTCCTGTGCGCTCTTGTTATTGTTATTTACTGTCATCATACTCTTAAACGTTTTTGTAAGTCCTTGATAAGTTTCTTCCTTGCCACCGAAATCATGCTCTGAACGGATGACCTCGGCAATCCCGTATCCTTCGAGATGTCCTCGGTTGACCTGTCGTCTATGTGTCTTGCCCTTATCAACTGGCGTTCGCGAGGGTTCAGCCGTTCTATTGCCTCGTCAATCTTCTGCCGTGTGTCTTCTGCCATTATCCCAGCATCCGACATATCCGAGGAGGAGGCAAGAAGCGTTTCGGGCGGCTCGATGTCTGCGCTGTTTATCTTTTTATATATGTCAATGCACACATTCTTTGCAACCTTGATGGCAAGTGCCTCTATGTTCATGTCCGAATCGAGTCTTTCGCAATAAGTCCAAAGACGCACGAGACTCTCCTGCGCAACATCCTCGGCATCCATCATATTGCCAAAGAAATTACGACCAACCTTCACCATCGAGGGTCTCAGCCTTGGAATCATATGTTCAAACTCTTTTCTTTCCATCACGCTTTATTTGCAACGTTCTACTATATATACTCCCATTATCACAAAAACTTTAGTTGAAAAACACATTTTTTTTCTTCGTTTTAAGTTATGAGCAAAAAATAAAATGAAATTAGGAATGAGTAATGAGGAAAAAAGCATCCGTCCGAATGGCTATTACTCATTACTCATTCCTAATTTTTCATCGGTGGCTCATCAATTGGAATAGGTTTCTTTGGCTTCTTCATTCGCCCACTCTTCTTGAGGGCTTCGGCAAGAATCCATTGAATCTGGCCGTTGGTTGAACGGAACTCGTCAGCCGCCCACGCCTCAATGGCATCCATCATCGTGGAGTCAAGGCGAAGAATAAAATTCTTTGTTTTAGCCATAATATCTATACTATTTATTAAAGTTTCGCAAGTTTTCGACTTGCTCAATTATGGAAGTAAAATGGAGTAAAGAGAAGTACTTCCGAAACTTGAGTACTATCTACTATAGCGTTTCATTTCTGATTCCAGATACTCCTTGAATTCAGATGCGGAGCCTGAATAGTCATCATAGTCAATCTGATATTTGCCAAAAGACTGAATACCGAACTTCTGACAGAACCTTGCAAAAGCACCTCCGACACTCCCCCTGCCTTCCGTTTCCTTCAGGAGAATCCTGATTCGTCCCTTACGCTCCTCACTAAAGCCATCAATTCTATCCCACGTAATCAAAGTACGATGATGGATGATTCCCTCCTCTACAACGACTACAGGCATACGACGCGTAATAAGATACCACAGGAACATACCGAGCACAATTAAAAACAGCGCCACAAAAAGAGCCAAAAACACCCACATAACAGCAGGTGCTTCGCCACGCTCATATATTTTCCTTTGTATTTTCAAGATAAAATTCACAACCATCGCACCCGTGACAAATACGACAGGTATTTTCTTGACAAATATATTCTTTCTAAATTCAAGCATAATTCTGAGTTTTTAAGTTTCTAAGTTATCAACGAGGAAATCGCTCCAGAGGAGCGGACGAAGAAAAAACAGATAAAAACAATTAAAAACAGATAAAAACATTTTCGACCTGTACGGTTGAATTTTATCCCCCACGGAGCCACGGAGCGCACAGAGTTTTTTTCTTAATACTCTGATTTGTTTAGAGTTCTCAGAGGTCGCATGTGCTCCATTGAGGGCACGGAGCAAACTCGCTGAGAGAAAAGTAATTTACG
>ODAI011075751.1_pt1 | contig 24751 bp, 20 predicted proteins | sample 1539321 | NCBI WGS metagenome assembly ODAI01 (sample SAMN02144231, study PRJEB22623) | gut metagenome | biome: sheep rumen | host: Ovis aries | place: New Zealand
CGCTCGACGTCTTTGCACGCGGGCTGGACGAGGAGAATCCCGGGGGCAAGATTCTGTTCGGCATGATGGAGGAGCCAGAAGACCCCGAATCGCACCATGTCGCCTGGGAGAAATGCCTTGTCTGCCTGACGAGCGAGGAGACGGTGCATGCGCTGCTCTTCGCGGAGGTGGACGACGACGGAAAGATTTGCCAGCTGACGGTAGAATACGGGCTTGGCGAGGGCATCCACCTGGAGTGGACGGCAGATTCCGTCGACTGGTTCTACTGGCCTGGGCCGGGTCCGAAATACTGGCCAGAGTATAGCGGCAACGGGCTGGCGGGGGCTCTCTTTCCGGAGGGTCCCGAGCCTGAAGACCCCCTCTTTCAAGAGGCGCTTTTCCCGGAGGATGGCGGCGGCACGGACAGGGAGCCTTGGGATGCCGGCGCCTTTGAAAGAGAAGGCGTCTCGCTGGAGGACGGTACCTTTTCTTTCGAGGAGGCGGCTGCCGTGGGCAGGCTGCGCGGCGAGGCGTCGAGCTTTTCGGGGCCGCCCTATTTCGACTTTGGCAGGCAGTGGCGCGCCCTGGATCTGGACATCCAGAACATGCTTCCCGACTGTCTGGATCAGGCCAGCGAGGCTGCGCGCTTCTCCGCCCTTGGCTCCGGTAAGCCGGCCGCCTACCGGGACCGTGCGCTGGACGACGCCTGCACCATGCGCATTGCCGGCTTTGAAGGCGAAGATGGCTTCAGGCCTTTGGGCGTCTTTCCCGTGCTGCAGGGCCGTCCGGGCGTCGTCGAGGTGCGCGCGGCCTTCGATGCGGCCAGCGGCCTGTGCGGATGCATCGTGGCCGGGCTGCCCGGATGCCGGCATCCGCTCGAATTCTTCGTGCCGTCCTACGGCGCGGTGCACAGGTTGCTCGTCCCCGGCGCGACCGTTGGCATGACGCTCTCGGGCCTTGCCTCCAACCTCTATGTTGTCCAGCGCGGGCCTTCGGTCATTACCGAGGGGCCCCGCTACGAGGCCGCGCTCGCCGACTTTCAGAAAGCGCATCCGGAAGCTTCGGAGGCAGACTTCGAGCCTCCGATCTTGGACTGGGACAAGGTGGTTCTCGATCTGCCAAGAGGCGCCATGGCCTGGCGCGGTCTCATGGCCCCGGCCAGGGAAGTTGCCCGGGTTTTCCTGTGCGGGCGGCGCTTTTTCCGGATGCTCGTGCCCGTGAACCACACCGAGGAGGGCCGGGAGCTGCTGGCATGGATTTATGTGCCGGCCCAAGAGTGCCACGAGGTGCCTGAGCCCGGCGTGCTGATTGGCTGCACCGTCTGGCTGTGCGCTGACTGCGGCGGAAAGGATCTGCGCCTCGACGACGTCGAGAGCCCCGTGCTCCAGTAGCGGCCGGCTGCATGTCCCAGCGTGGCAAGGCGGGGACGCGCCGCCTTCTGTCCGGAGAAGCGGAGGGCCTGCCGGAACAGGCCCGTTTCGAAATGCTTCCGGGTGAGCGGGCGACTGCATGCCGTAGAGATGCCAGGCCAAGCAGGCTCCCTCGTGCGTCACCATGCAGGCGCCGCCGGGGTGCTCCGGCGTGCAGGCCTTGCCGAAGAGGGGACATTCGCGGGGCAGGATGCGTCCGTGCAGCACGCCGCCGCATCGGCAGGCCGTGGCCGGACTGCCGGTGGAGGGCTTGATGCCGAAGCGCCGCAGTGCGTCGAAGGAGGCGCGGCGCTCCCGGATGCGCAGGCCCGAACCGGGAATGACGCCAAGCCCCGCCATTTGCTGGGACAGGGCTCCATGCGCTCGCGCACGAGCGCCATGGCTGTCGGATTGCCCTCCTCCTTGACGACGCGCGGATAGCGCCTGCGGATGAAGAGTCCGCCCTCCTGGCTCAGCCTGGGAATCGCGGCGATGCCGTCAGCAGCTCCTCTGCGGAGAAGCCGGCCGCGAAGCCGGAAACGCCGTCCTTGGCCATTGCCAGGCAGATTCCGATGCCCGTGACGGCGCAGACGCGACCTCGGGCAGATGGCTGCGACGGCAAACCTCTGAGGGGCTTGCAGGCCTCTGGCATGGTCCAGCGGCGCTGTCTACGTTGAGGTGCGCTCCAACGGAAAGAGGACCCGTTGGCGGGTCCTCTTGCGCAAACTGGGAAAGAATCGCGGAAGCCGGAGCTAGTTCTTCTGCCCCTTCTGCTGGGGCTTCTGGGGCTTGGGCTGCTGAGGCTTGCTCTGGGGCTTGGTCTGGGCAGGCTGGCCTTTTGCATGGGGCCTTGCCTGGGCAGGCTGGCCCTTTGCCTGGGGCCTTGCCTGGGAGGCCTGGGCAGGCTGTGCCTTGCCCTGGCGGCGGGGCTTGGCCTGAGGCGTTCCTGCCGAAGCGGGGGTCTTGCGGCTAAGCTGGCGCACGGCCTGCCTGGCGTCGGGGTCGCCGTTGGCGGCTGCCAGCTGGTACCAGCGCAAGGCTTCGGTCAGGTTGCGCGGAACGCCTGTGCCCTGCTCGTACATGAGGCCGAGGCTGTACTGCGCGGAGGCTTCGTTCTGGTCGGCAGCCTTGCGGTACCACTCGGCGGCCTTCTCGTAGCTCTTCTCGCAGCCCTTGCCCTGCTCGTACATGAAGCCGAGGTTGTACTGGGCTTCAGGATAGCCCTGGTCGGCGGCCTTCTGATACCACTGCATGGCCTTGCCGTAGTCGAGGGCGTAGCCGCGGCCTTCGGCATACATGAAGCCGAGGTTGTTCTGGGCCTTGACGTGGTCCTGCTCGGCAGCCTTCTCCAGCCAGTGCACGGCCTTGGTGTCGTTTTGATTGGAGCTCTTGGTGTTCATGTAGATCCAGCCGAGCGAGTACTGGGCCGCGGCAAGGCCCTGGTTCGCCGCGCGGGTGTACCAGTCGATGGCCTTGTCTTCGCTCTTCGTCACGCCCCTGCCGTTGGCATAGAGGTAGGCGAGGTTGTACTGGGCCGTGGCGAGGCCCTGCTCTGCCGCCTTGGCAAACCACTGTCCTGCCAGCATGAAGTTGCGGCGCACGCCCTGGCCCATGGCGAGGGCCTGGCCGTACTCGTTCTGGCCGCGGGGATCGCCCTGCTCGGCCGCCGTCTGGAAGAGCTTGGCCGCACGGGAGCGGCTCTGGGTGGTGCCCTGGCCGGCGGCCGTGAGGGAACCGAGCACGTAGCAGGCTTCGGCGTTCTTCTTGGCGGCCAGCGGAGTCAAAAGCTCGACGGCCTTGGTGTAGTTGCGGGCATCGAGGGCAGTCTGGGCCTTCTTGAGAATTTCCGCTTCGGAAGGCGCGGGTTCGGGGGCGGGCGCTGGCTTGGGCGCTTCCGGCGCCGGCGCCTGGGCGGCAGGGCCGGCCGGCACGGAAGGATCATTGGGCAGCTGGACCTGCGACGGTGCGGGATTGTCCGCGACGGCGTTCAGGGGAGCAAGGGAGGCGGCCAGCGCCAGCGCGGCCGCAAGAGAGACGGGATGGAGAAGGCTTTTCAGAGACATGTTTTTTTTCCTCGGCTTCGCCCGCGCGGAAAGAGCGTGCGCGTGCAAAGCCTTCTAACCGTATTTCAGGGCGCTGGCTAGAGGCCGCGGAGGCAGTCCAGCCAGGCCTTGTCTTCGCTTGGACCCTCGGGAAGGAGGGCAAAGTGCGCAAGGAAGCGCCTGCGCACTGCCTGTACAGGGGCCGAATTCCACCAGGCCGCCGGGTCGTCCCAGACCTCGCGCACCTTTTCGGCGCAGAACTCGGCAGAGGCGTGCCACATGCCAAGGGCCGCCATGTCGCCGAGCAGATCGCCGAAGCCGGAGGAGACCGGCCAGAAGCTTGGGTTCCAGTAGCAGAGGGTGGGGATGCCGGCTGCCATGGCCTCGAGCAGGGTCGTGCCGTGGTGGTCGAGGCAGAGGAGCCGGCAGCCGAGAATCTGCGGCCCCAGCGGCCCCTGGCACAGGCGCACCTGAGGGAAGCGGGGGATGATCCACTCTGCGTCCTCGAGGGTGCCCGGCACCTTGAAATAGGGCCGGTAGAGGGTGTGTCTGCGCACCTCCGGTCCCAGCGCCTCCAGGAACCACTGCTTGTCCTCCCGGTACTGGATGAACTGGGCCGGCGTCGGGTGGGAGTCCAGCTGGTAGGCGACAGTCGGCATCTCCGTGCCCACGAAGATCATGTCGTCGCTGGTCCGGCGCCAGCTGTCCCTCTGCCTGGCGAGCTGGGGGTGGGGCAGGGGGAGGAAGTTCCCCTGCCCGGAAGCCGCGCCGAGGGCGCTGTCGTAGGCCGTCCAGCCCCAGGTGGCGAAGGCGTGCTGGGTGTATTCCACCATTTCCATGGCGCAGATGCGCCGCATCTGGCCGTAGTTGCCGCCGTGCTGGACGCAGAGCAGGCGTCCGCCCCTGCCGCGCCAGCGCGCCAGCTCCTGGCGGTAGCGGGCGTCCTCGTAGAGGAGGATGCTGGCTGCCCTGACCCTGGGCCTGGCCATGGGAGAGAGCTTTCTCGGGTGGCGCAGGCCGCGGATGGAAGCCGGCAGGAAGGCGTCGAAGACGGCAAGCGCCTCCTTGGGGATGTCCAGCACGAGGCCCTGGGCCTGGCTCGAGAAGCGGCCGGCAAGGGAGCGGCTCTGGTCAGGCGTGCGGGAGGGGTGCCTGAGGGCGGAGGAAAAGGCGAGCGCCTGCCGAGCCGTCATGCCCTTCATGACCGGGAAGGGCAGCGCCAGCATGCGGGAGCGGAGAAAGTCCTTGAGCCTGGCCTTGAGCCCTGCCGGCTTCGGCGACTGCCAGCGCTCCTCGACTCTTGCTCCTTCCACGGCCGTCCAGGCCTGCGGCAGGATGGGCCGCAGCAGAAGCGAGAGCACCCAGTGGCTGACCCTGGGGTTGAGGGAGCCGTGGAGCACCACGTCGGCGTCTTCGCCGAAGCGGAAGGCGCAGTCTGCGGGGAGCAGCTCCACCTGCAGGGGCAGGTCTGCCCAGTCCCGGACCATGGCCTTGGCGAGGTGCCAGTGCTGGACAAGGAGCTTGGCGACCGTGACGGCGTGCGGCGCCAGCAGCATCTCCCAGTAGGCCGGGGGCAGCGCCGTGCCTGGCGCAAGGCGCTGGGCGAGGGCGGGGATGGCGTCCGCAGCCAGGGCTTCGGCCTCGCGTATGCACTTATCCTCTTCGGCCCTGTCGGCCAGGATGTCCGGGGCGAAGGTGAATTCCTCCTCCCAGCGGGGAAAGAAGTCCTCGAGTCCGGCAAAGCACCAGGGGCCGGCCGCAAGAACGGCGCCCGGCCTGGCATGCGCGGGCATGGGTCCGAGGACGAGGGTGAGCTTGCTGCTGTGAGCCATGGCTGGGCCTTCAGTCATACTTTCCACCTGTACATGTCGTGGCAGAGGCGAGGCGCGATGCCGTCCTACTAGCACAGATCGGACCAGGTAAGCACCGTGTCCTCGGGAATGTCCCTGCGGGCATGCATCGCAAGCACTTCGTCGTAGCAGCGGGGCGAGATGCCGTGGGCCGGACGCTTCCAGGTGAGGTCGTCCCTGGTGATCTGCGCGCCTGCCTTGATGTCCCTGGCAGCCACGAGCGAGCGGCGGGCATTGCGGCGCGCGGGTTCCTCCGAGGGGTAGGAGCGGACGGCGAACTCGCCCACGGAGGCGATGACGGCCTCCATCTTCTTCTTGAAGAAGGCCAGATCGTCTTTGTCCATGGCGTGGTAGTGGTCGTTGCCGGGCAGGCTCTTGTCGAAGGTGAAGTGCTTTTCGAGTATCTTGGCGCCGAGCAGGGTCGCGTAGGTGAGCGTGTGCATGTCGTCCGGCAGGGTGTGGTCCGAGTAGCCGATTGTCAGGCCGGGGTAGTGGCGCTTCAGGGCCGGAATCATGCCGAGGCCTGCGTTTTCGTCCATGGTGGGGTAGTTGAGGACGCAGTGCAGGAGCGAGAGCTTGTTGCCCTTGGCCTCGATCCATTCCACGGCCTCGGCCACCTCGTGCAGGGAGGAGGCGCCGGTGGAGAGGATGATGGGCTTGCCGAAGCCGCAGAGGAACTCGATGAAGGGCTTGTTGGTGATGTCGGAGGAGGAAATCTTGAAGACGTCCATCAGCGGGTCGAGGAAGCGGGCGCTCTCCACGTCGAACGGCGTGGACATGAAGGCGATGCCCTCGTCGTCGCAGCAGCGCTTCAGCTCTTCGAATTCCTTTTTCCAGAAGGAATCGTGCTTCTTGAAGAGCTCGTACTGGCTCTTCGTGGGCTCCTTGGTGGTGTCCCAGTAGGCGGGAGAGTCCTTGGACGCGAGCGTTCCTGCCTTGTAGGACTGGAACTTGATGGCATCGGCGCCGCCTTCCGCAGCCTCGCGGACGAGGCGCTTGGCGAGCTCCATGCTGCCCTCGTGGTTGACGCCGGCTTCGGCGATGACGTAGGGCATGACCAGCTTGCGGTCCAGAGCGGCTGCATCGAAGAAAGAAAGAATGTCCTGCATATGCGTGCGGGCCAGCCTCCCAGCGCGCGGCCAGGGAGGCCAGAAGGCCCTCCTCCGTAAATTATTCGTTGAAAAACAGGGGGATGGCGCGGGCTATCCGGTCGCAAGGATGGCGCCTGCGGGACAGTCTTCTAGCATTGAAGCCGGCAAAGCGGAAGGGCGGGAGATGTGCCTGGTTCGAAGGAGGGAGCAGTCCACGGTGCCGGACGGCACGGCGCCCCCTGCCAGCGGGCCGCCGCAGGCGGAGGGGGGCCGGCGAGCTTCTTGGCAAGGGCGCAGGGCTTGGGCCATTTGACAGGGGCGCCTCTGCAGTGCGACACATGGCGTCGCTGCCAAGGCTTCCTGCGGGAGTCTTGCCGGCAGCAACCCGCGGCGCTCCGTCTTCTGGACGCGGCCGCAAACCTCAAGGAGGCCGTCATGGGCGAGACAAAGCAGAAGGTCGTGCTCGCCACGACCAACAAGGGCAAGATACGCGAACTGGCGCAGGAACTCGCCGTGCACGGCATCGAAGTGGTCGGCCTGGATCAGTTTCCGGACTTCGGCGAGATAGAGGAGTACGGCCAGACCTTTGCCGAGAACGCGCTCATCAAGGCAGCCACCGTGGCCGACCGCCTCGGCCTTGTTGCCATTGCCGACGACTCTGGCCTCGAGGTGAACGCCCTTGGCAACAGGCCAGGCATCTACTCCTCCCGCTATGCCGACGACTGGGAGAGCCTGCCCGGCGAGACAAGAGACCAGCGCAACTGCAGGAAGCTGCTGAAGGAGCTCGAGAACGTTCCCTACGCCCAGCGCCATGCCCGCTTCGTCTGTTGCATGGCCGCCGTGAAGCCCGGCTACTACGAGCCCGAAGACACGCTGGTGGTACAGGGAACTTGGGAAGGGCGCATCCTCAACGAGCCCATCGGCGACAACGGCTTCGGCTATGATCCCGTCTTCTGCGACATCGCCCTCGGCGTCTCCAACGCCCAGCTGAGCCTCGAGGAGAAGAACGCCAGAAGCCACAGAGGCAATGCCCTGCGTTCGCTCCTCGCCTGCTGGTCCGAGTGGATGCAGACGCCGCCTGTCCACAAGCCCCAGCCCCTCGAGCCGTAGCGCTCCTGCGCTCCAGCATGCCAGGGAGGAAATGCCCATGCCGGCAGCAAACGCCATTCCAGTTCAGATCAAGAAGCTCGATCCCGATGCCGTTGTCCCGGAATACAAGAAGCCCGGCGACGCCGGCTTCGACCTGCACGCCCTGCGCCGCGTGGAGATTCCGGCAGGGCATGTGGCCATCGTGCCGACGGGCCTGGCCTTCGCCATTCCCGAGGGCTTTGAGATGCAGGTGCGCATGCGCTCCGGCGCGGCCCTGAAGACCCCGCTCATCGTTGCCAACGCGCCCGGCACCATCGATGCCGGCTACCGCGGCGAGGTCGGCATCATCGTGCGCAACCTGGGAAGCGCTCCCTACGCCGTGGAGAAGGGCGAGCGCATCGCCCAGGGGGTCGTTGCGCCCGTCTGCCATGCCGACTTTGCCCTCGTCGACGAGCTGCCCGCCTCCGAGCGCGGCGCCGGAGGCTACGGAAGCACGGGCAGCCGCTAGCAGGCCCTCCGGCCAGACGATCCCTGCTTGGAGAGCGGTGGTGCGGTGCGATGCCAGCGTAGGGGCGGAGATGGCCCCCGCGGCTGCTGGCGCGACTAGCCCAGGAGCATGTGTCTGAGAACCTCGCCGCAGGCCCGGCCGAGGGCGCGGTGCCCGTCGGCGCTCAGGTGCATGCCGTCCTCGGCATCGAACTCGGGCACGCTGTCCCTGGCGTCGAGAAAGTGGACGCCTTCCTCGCCGGCAGCCTCGGCGATCGCCGGTGCCAGATCCTGTTCGAGCACGTCCTTCTCGCAGCCATACATGCCGACGAGTTCCCAGACGCTGCGTCTGGCAATGGCCGGCGGGGAGACGAGGAGCACGGCAAGCTGCACTCCTGCGGCTTCTTTTGCCTCGCGGACCATGCGGCGCAGGTTGTCCGCGATCTTTCTGGCCGTGAAGTTGAGCGGATCCATGACGTCGTTGGTGCCGAGCATAAGGACGAGGGCGTCCGCGGGAAGGGCTCTGGCAAACTCGGCCCTGAAGCTTGCTCCGCCCAGCAGATCCTGGGGGAAGAGCTCGTGGCTGTAGGCCGAGCAGCGCCCGTTGAGGCCGCAGTCCACGACTTCCCAGCCGGGCAGAAGGAGGCCGGCCTGGAAGGGAAAGCGGTCCTGGGCCCTGATGCGTCCGCCGTCGGGCATGTAGCCCCAGACGTTGGAATCGCCGTAAAAGAAGATGCGCCTGCGTTGGCTGCGCGTGGTAGATGTTATCATTGTCCACCTGTCTTTATGGAGTCTTTGCTGTGTCCCAGCCTGAGTGGCTTCGGATGACTTCTTCCGGTCGTGCGCGAGAGAAAGGAGAATTCCGGTAGAGCGGTACTTGTCGATATCGATTATTGTATTATACGAGTGTTTTTCATTTGATTATAGAATATGTATGGATGAAATTTCAATTATTAGACTCTATAAATATAATTCAACTGTAACAAAAACACTTCATATGTAAATATGTCTCATAGTTGAAAATATTGATCATGATAATAAATGGAATGCATGCACCAAAGAAAAGCGAAAAACATTATTATTAATAAAGAACTGTTAAAATAGCATTGTGTTTGCTGATTATCAATTGTGTATTATTGAAAAAATAAAAACAATCAAAAATAAAAAACAAAACAATTAACATTTTAAATCAAAAAATTAAAAATCACGTAGATCGTTATCTTTTGCAAATCGAAGACTATGTCTTTCTGCATAACGCGTAAAATCTTCAGCTGTAATAACTTTATAGTTATCACAAATATAAGATTTTTCTTGAGGGTTTGTGTTGGCTTCTGGCTGTTGATTTACCGTTTTTTGAGCATTGATATTTTTTGATTTGCGCATAATTACAATTATATCACAGATAATATAGAATGCATTGTATGCTAAAGCACATAAAACCAAAATAGACATATATATCTATGGCAAATAGATAACAAACAACGAAACAGATTTCAAAGCACAATTTTGCACAGAGCGATTTGTATTTTTTTTTGAAAAATTTGGCACAGCTCGAAACATAATCATAAATATAATTAGTGCTGTATTTGCCATAAAGAATAAATAGATAATCAAATCCACATCATCTGGAGATAAAAAATTATGAATATATAACAAAATATCTTGATCAAAAAACAATATAGCAGATTTCAATACATAGCAGAAGTATAAAAAATAGCATCATGGATACTCCTGTTTATAATATAATGTATAAATAGAAATAATATCTACAGATTATTATATATAAAATTTGTAATAATTGCTGTATATATACAACATTGTACAATATTATATATACATTATATTTTGCTATCTAATTTGAGAAAACGCTTCAATTGTTTGCAAAGAAAAAATCATTTTTGTTGTGATTGAAAGCTTGACAACTGGAGTAGACAGTGCTTTGCGGTGGCTTTACGCCGCAAAGCATGCCCATTCGGGGCGTTTGGCTACGCTAAGACTGCCACACGCTGCGCCTGCAGTGCAAGGGAAGGCCTTGCTGTGCCGGCAAGCTCAGAGGAGCCTCCTGCGGCGTGCATCGTCTGGCACTGTGCTTTTTCCCGGGAAGCCGCCATGGTTTCATGGTCGAGGGTGGAGCCGATGCTTCCATGATCAGTTGTGCGGGAAGATCGCCGCACGGGAAGAGGCGCTTGCCAACGAAAGCCGCCCTGCCTGCCGTGCGGGCTCCGTCCTCTCAGGGGGAAGACCTGTCTTTGCCGCGTGTCCGGCGGCTGCCTTGGCAATCCCCCAGGAAGCTTGCTGTCTGGCGATGCGCAGGGGCGCGGCAAAGCGCGGCGGTTTCATTCCGACGGCAGCCAAGACGGTTGCTTTTGCGGAGGCAAATGCGGATAGTAGATGCTGCCGGGCGCCCGGGCGGGCGCCTGCGACTGTCGTCTCCATGCAAGGTTAAGGGAGGGTCCCATGCTGCGTTCCTGCCTCATTCTGGCCGCTGTCCTGCCCCTGATGCTCTGCGGCGAAGCCAAGGGCGCCAAAGCCCCCGAAGGCGCGGTGGCCTACGCCGCCTACCACTCCGAGTGGGGCGAGCAGCTGAAGCCCCTGGTCGCAGGGCGCATCCATCTCGAGCTGACCAGGCAGCGGCTGAACGTCAGCCTCTACGAGGGCATGCCTCCGCTGGTCTACACCGGCCCCGTGGACAGCAAAACATTCGATGAGATCGTCGGCATTCTGCGCTCCATGGATCCGGACTCCTGGCCGGGCTCGACGGGTGGCGAGGACAAGGGCACGCGGCGCAAGGACCGCTGCGAGTGGAGCCTGAACATGGCCGTCAGGGAGCCCACCTACCAGCAGATGCGCGTCTACGGCTCCGACAGTGGGCGCGACACGCCCCGCCTCGAGGCCGAGCGGCGGCTGTGCGGCTATCTCGGGAAGAAGCTGCCGGAGCTGCACGCCTCCCTGCCGAAGACGCTGCAGAAGCTCTCGTTCAGCGACAGGCCCTCGGGCGCCTATCTGTCCGTGCACGTCGACGACGGCCGCGAGGAAGTCTTCGTCAGCGTCAAGGGCCTGCCCAGTGCCGAGTTCTATGTGGAGCCGGGACTGCTGCAGGATATGCGTGCGCTGCTTGACAAGTACGGGGCTGAGACCTGGCATGGCTTCGGCTACGGGAAGTACGAGAACGGCAAGATGCCGATCTGCTTCGAGGCCGAATACAGCAGCCGGCAGCCCCTGCTGGTGCATGCCGGGCAGGACGACATGCCCAAGGGCTTTGCCGAGTTCTGCCGCGATCTGCGCGCCAGGCTCGAACCTTTGGCGCGCCGCTGGCGCGAGGCCGGAACCGTTCCGACAGGCGGGATCAAGCGCTTCCACTTCGGCGAGAGCGGCATGCGGATGGCGCCGCACTACGAGTTCTACCGCCGTCTCGACGCCGGGGGCGTGGAGGCGCACCTCATGCGCACATGGGGAAGCGAGCCCGACGGCGACGTCGCCTTAAGCGCAGCCGACGAGCAGGAGCTTGCCGGCATTCTGGCAGGCCTTGCCTCCTGGAACGGCTTCAAGGGGCGTGCGCGCGGCGTGCTGGACGGCCCCGGCTTTGGCCTCAGCGCCGAATTCGCCGACGGCAGGCGCATCGAGGCCAGCGGCTACGCCAAGTTTCCCAATGGCTACCGCGAGGGCAGGGACAGGCTTATGGGCTTCATCGAAAAGCGCCTGCCGGCATCGGCGCGCGAACGGCACGAAAGGTAGGCAGGCATGTCCGGCAAGCATTCCAGAGCGGGGGGCACGTCCGTCAGCATCAACTGGTCGGCCGTCCCCTGGTGGCTGAAGGCAGGCCTTGGCGTCCTGGCGGCCCTGCTGCTCCTGCGCGTGCTGGGCAGGCTGCTCCCGCTTGTCCTGATCGGGCTTGCGGGCTGGCTCTACCTCCGTCGCCGGTTCGGGCGCTGAGGGCTCTGCCGGCGTGGCGGAAAGCCCGCCGTCACTTCGGCTGAAGCGTCCAGCCGCAGTCGCCGTGGTAGATCATGAGCTTCGTCATGCCGCCGTCGATGCAGATGTTTTCTCCCGTGATGAAGCCTGCCTTGTCCGAGCAGAGGAACATGACCATCTCGGCAATGTCCTGCGGCGTGCCGACCCGGCCTGCGGGATGCTGCTCCGCGTCCGGTCCCGAGTAGTTCCTTCCTTCCGTATCGATCCAGCCGGGCGAGACGGCGTTCACGCGCACCCTCCCCGCCAGGCTGGCCGCAAGGGCGTGGGTCAGCGCCGAAAGGGCTCCCTTGGCAGCCGTGTAGCTCTCGGTGCCGGGCTGGCTCATGCGGTCGCGGGAGGAGGAGATGTTGACGATGGAAGCCCCCGGAGCGAAGTGGGGCTCGAAGAGCCTGGCCAGCCAGAAGGGCGCGGCCGCGCCGACCTTGAAGGCGTAGAGGAAGTCGTCCCAGGAGCACGAGTCTACGCCCTGCATGAGGGGCTTGGCGTTGTTGACGAGAAAGTCGATCTTGCCGTGCTCGGCAACGACCTTGGCGGCAAAGCGCTCGAGCGTCTCCCTGTCGGCGCAGTCGCCGGTGAAATAGGGGTTGGGCTCCTTGTCCAGAATGCACGCCGCGGCGCCGCGCTGCCGGAAAAGCTCCGCAATGGCCCTGCCTATGCCCTTGGCCCCGCCTGTGACAACCGCTACCTTGCCCGTGAACGTGCCGCGCCTCCTTGTGCTTTCGGCCAGCATAGGGGCTGACCGGGGACAGAGCAAGGCCTGCATTCGCCAGGGGGTGCATCCGTGGCAAGGGGAAGCCTGGCAAAAAGCCAGAGGCGTGCCCGCACGTCTGGTCGCGCTTGGCTGCTGGTCTGCAGGCCCTGTCTGCGCCTGGGAGAAGCCTCGATGCTTCCCCAGTGCCAGCGTTTTTCCGGGTGGCGCTGGGCATGGCGCTCCCGGGACGCTGGACCCGAGTGGCTACAGAACGCTCCGACGTGGAACTTCTCTGCCCCGCGCGGCGGGGCGTCTGGCGCATGCGAGGCTTGCTGCCCTTGGCGCCCAAGCCTTTTTGGCTTGTCGTGAGAGGACGAAACCGCTACAACCTTCCAATCCGTGCTGGCAAACCGGATATCTTCGGATGCGCTGTCAGACCACCAAGGGCCGAGGCGGGCATGCGCGACCGGTTTTGCGGCATGCCCGGAGCGGGAGGAGGTGCACCGAAAGGCTCTGCGTCCGGGGAGAGTGCGCCTCGTCCATGCCGCCGGCCGGCGGCCTGAACCGACAACCAGCACCCCGGGGGGGAACAATGAACAGCATCGTCAAATGGTATCTGGACGTCAGCCTGATACTGCGCATCTTCGTCGGCCTGTGCCTAGGCGCGGCCATAGGCCTGGCGGCGCCGGGCTGCACTGGCATCGCCATCCTGGGCACGCTCTTCGTCGGCGCCCTGAAGGCCGTGGCCCCCGTGCTGGTTTTCGTCCTCGTGCTCAACGCCCTCGCCAACGCCAGGCAGGGGCTGGGCTCCAAGTTCAAGACCGTCACCGCCCTCTACCTTGTGGGCACCTTCTTTGCCGCCTGCACGGCCGTTGCCGGCAGCTTCCTCTTCCCCGTCACCATCAAGCTCGATCTGGCCGGCGCCACCAACACGCCGCCCGGCGGCCTTGGCGAAATCCTGACCACGCTCGGCAAGAACATGGTGGACAACCCCATCCACGCCATCGCCAGCGCCAACTACGTCGGCATCCTCTTCTGGGCCATCGTCTTCGGCGTGTGCCTGAAGAAGTTCGCCAAGCCCAGCACCCTGGAATTCATGCACGACCTCGCCGACATGGTGTCCGACGCCGTGCGCTTCGTCATCCAGCTCGCCCCCTTCGGCATCTTCGGCCTGATGTTCTCCGTCGTTGCCGAGAACGGACTTGCCGTCTTCATCGACTACGGCAAGCTCCTGCTCCTACTGGTCGGCGCCATGCTGACCGTCGTGCTCATCGTCTATCCGCTGATGCTGGCCTTCTTCCTGCGCAGCAACCCCTATCCGCTGGTCTTCCAGTGCCTGCGCGGCAGCGGCATCACGGCCTTCTTCACCAGAAGCTCCGCGGCCAACATTCCCGTCAACATGGCCCTGTGCGAGCGGCTTGGCCTCAACAAGGCCTTCTACTCCGTCTCCATTCCCCTCGGCGCCACCATCAACATGGGCGGCGCAGCCGTGACCATCACGGTCATGACCCTCGCCGTGGCCCATACCCTCGGCGTGCAGCTCAGCCCCGTCACGACCGTCATCCTGAGCTTCCTCTCCACGCTCGGCGCCTGCGGCGCCTCCGGCGTTGCCGGCGGCTCCCTGCTCCTCATTCCCATGGCCTGCTCGCTGTTCGGCATCGTCAACGACATCGCCATGCAGGCCGTGGCCGTCGGCTTTGTCATCGGCGTGGTCCAGGATTCCGTGGAGACGGCCATCAACTCCAGCTCAGACGTCATGTTCACAGCCTGCGCCGAAGTCGTCGACCGCAGGAAGGCCTACCAGGAAGGCAAGACGTACGAGTCCGGCGCGCCCGAATAGCCCCCGGCCACACGCACGCACTCGCCTGCGGCATTCGAAACAGGACGGCGGAGCTTCCGGATGGAGGCTCCGCCGTCTGCGTTGAGGCTGTCCGCGCGCCGGGAAGCTAGCGCTGCCAGTCGTCGGCTATGCCCTCGATGACGTAGCCGAAGGGAGATGTCTTTTCGGGCCGGACGGTCACCCAGAGCGTGCCCTGCTTCTCCTTGGGGTTGTCCTCGTAGGTCGAGTACATCTCGCCGACGACGACGGTGCGCCCGCCCTTGTCCTCGGTTCTGACGAACTTGATGACGTCGGGATGCACGCCGGCATCGCCGCAGTTGTCGATGTAGAGGTGCTTGCCCCTGGCCTTGGCGTAGGCGGGGACGGGGACGGACCGGCCGAGGAGGTTGACGATGGTGCCCTGCACCTCGGCTGCGCTGAAGCGGGAGGCGCCGGCCTTTTCATCGAATTCCTGCTCGCAGAGGTTGCAGGCGATGTAGCGGAAGTTCTCCTCCAGGAAGGCGTCCGTCAGGCGGGTTCGGTCGCCTTCGGTGACGGTGTGGAGGGTCAGCGCGTTTTCGAGGATGGTCTGTGCGGTCTTCCTGTCCATGGCCTGCGCGGTCTGGCAGCTGAAGGCAAGGACGGCCAGCGCAAGCAGGACGGCAAGTTTCTTCATGGCTCGCTCCTGACGGCAAAAGGGGGACCGGCAGAAGGAGCGCCGGCCCCGTGCCCTGCGCGCCTGCAGCCGGCGCAGGGCCGCCGGAGGGCGCCCCTGCATGGAAGCAGAGCCATGGTAGCAGGCAGGATGCCTGCGTCAACAGGGGCGGGCGGCCCGGCTGCTAGGCAAGGGACATGAGCACGACGCCCACGGAGAGCAGGACGACGCCGAAGGTCTTCTGCCTGGAGAGCTTCTGCCGGAAGCACAGGCGCCCGATGGCCAGCGTGCCGTAGATGCCGAAGACGCACCACAGGGCGTAGGCGACGCCAAGCGGAATGACGGTCAGCACGCGCCGCATGCAGAAGAAGGAGGCGAAGATGGCGGCAATGGAGAGGGCTGCCCAGCCAAGGCGCCTGAAGCCGTGGGACATGACGAGGGCGGGGATGGCCACCATGTCCGTGGCCACGGCGCCGGCAAGCCAGGCAAGGGCCCAGGCGAGCTCGCGGGAAACGTGGAGTTCCGGCATGGTCAGTTCCTGTCCTGCGGCGCCGGCTTTGGCTTGTCGAGGTTGATGGCGAGCATGCCGGCAATGACGAAGGCGATGCCGGCCACCTTGGCCAGGGGCATGGCTTCCTGGAAGAGGAGGAAGCTCAAGAGGCACACGCCAGCCGTGCCGATGCCGGACCAGATGGCGTAGGCGAGGCCCATGGGAATGCGCTCGACGGCGCGGGAGACGAGGAAATAGGAGACGACGATGCCGGCCGTGGCCGAGGCCTGGCTCAGTTCCGGCGAGACGTAGAGCAGGGCGCGCATGCCGGTGGTGCCGGCGATCTCGCAAAAGATGCCGGCAAAGAGGTAGATCCAGGGGCCAAGCGTGGACGGACTGGGGGATGCCATGGCCTAGTGCCTGACGATGTTCGTCGCGATGCCGGCAGCTTCGAAGGCGTCCCTGGTCCTGGCCAGATAGGCTTCGTCTACCGATGCCGAGGCGTCGAGCTGGTAGGCCATGCCCAGCTGCTCGTACTTCTGGACGCCCAGCTTGTGGTAGGGGAGCAGATCCACGCCCTTGAAGTTGGGGGCGTCCTTCCAGCGGGAGAGGAAGGCGATGCGGGCCTCGGTCTCGCCCTCCTGGGTGTTGCAGCCGTGGACCAGAGGCATGCGCACGAGCACCTCATAGCCCTCGTCGAGGAGCCAGGCGAGGTTGTCGAGGATGCGGACGTTGTCCACGCCCGTGGCGGCCTTGTGGCGGTCGGAATTCATGTCCTTGAGGTCGTAGAGGAAGAGGTTCGTGACCTTGGCCAGCTCGGCGACGACGGCGGGCTCGGCAAAGCCCGTGGGCTCCATGGCCGTGGGGGCGCCTTCAGCCAGGCAGCGGACAAAGAGCTCCCTGACGGCCTGCCACTGCGCCAGCGGCTCGCCGCCGGAGGCGGTCACGCCTCCGCCCGAGGTCTCGTAGAAGACCCTGTCCTCGAGCACCTCCTCGAGCAGGCTGTCGATGGAGCGCTCCTCGCCGCTGATGGCAAGGGCATGCTCGGGACAGGCCTGGACGCAGGCCCCGCAGCCGGTGCAGCCGGCGGACTTGACCGTGTGGCGGGGCGGCTCGCCCGCCATGGCGTGGAGCCCTTCGGGACAGGCCGGCACGCAGGCGCCGCAGCGGACGCAGAGGTTCTGGAAGAGCCTGACGGCAGGCTCCAGGCGCTGGCCTTCGGGATTGGAGCACCACAGGCAGCGCAGGGGGCAGCCGGAAAAGAAGACGATGGTCCGGATGCCGGGGCCGTCGTAGATGCTGTACTTCTGGACGTTGAATATCTTGGCAGTGGCGTGCGTGGACATGGCGTGCTCCGCGGCCCAGGGGGCGCAAAAAAGACGGGCCCTCCGCCGCGAGGAGGGCTGCTCCGGAAGGCCCGTCTGCAGAGAGTGTGTCTTAGAACCTGGTCAGCATTGTACGGCTGATGATTTCATTCTGCACGTCCTGGCAGAGCTCCACGAAGAAGGCGGAGTAGCCTGCCACGCGCACCACCAGGTCGCGGTGCTCCTTCGGCTTTTCCTGGGCTTCGACGAGGGTCTTGTTGTCCAGGTAGTTGAACTGCATCTCGCCGTTGCCGAAGATGCTGGCCGCCTTCAGCAGGGCGATGAGGCCGTTCTTGCCTTCGGGCGTTTCCAGCAGGCCTGCCATGAGCTTGAAGTTGTGCACCATGCCGATGTTCATGTTGTCGCAGGCAAGGCGCGACACGCTCTTGATGATGGCGGTGGGGCCCTTCTTGTCGGCGCCCTGGGTGGGGCTGATGCCGTCGGAAAGCGGAGTCCAGGCTCTGCGGCCGTTGGCGGAGGCGCCAGTCAGCATGCCGAAGGGCGTGTTGTTGGAGATGGAGAGCGTGCCGTGGCTCAAGGTTGAGTAGAGCGTGCGGATCTTGCGGTGCTCGGTCTCCGTGAACTCGATGATGTCGGCCGCAATGTCGTCGGCGTAGGGGTCGTCGTTGCCGTACTTGGGCGCCTCGAGGCAGTCCCTGAGCACGGCGTCGAAGCCCTGGAAGTCGGCCTTGAGCGCCTCGTTGAGCTCCGCAAGGGTGTACTTGCCCTCGTCGTAGACGAGCTTCTTGATGGCCGCCATGGAGTCGGCGTAGGTGGCAAGGCCGCTCCAGACCACGCCGGGGCCGAAGTTGTACATGGCGCCGCCGGCGGAGACGTCCCTGCCGTGCTCCATGCAGCCCTCGTACATGAGGGACATGAGGGGCTTGGGCGCAAGCTCCCTGTGCACGCGCTGGGAGATCACGGTGGCGGTGCCGGTGAGGCGGGTGATGTACTTGAGCACTTCCTTGACGGCGGCATCGAACTTCTCGAAGGTGTCGAAGCTCTCGAGCGGCCCCATGTCGGGGCACACGGGCTTGCCGAACCACAGCGGAACGCCCCTGTTGAGCACGAGCTCGATGCAGATGGGCCACTGGGTGTAGGCCGTGGAGGTCCACTGGTAGAGGCGCCCGGCCTTCTGGGGCTCCACGCAGCCCATGAGGCAGTAGTCTCTGGCGTCTTCCATGCTGACGCCCTTGGCGAGCATCATCTTGATGTGGCAGTCGTCGAAGTGCACGGCCGGGAAGCCCATGCCGGCGCGGACCACGTCCACGATCTTCTCCATGTACCTGTGCGGGGTCTTGTTGTGCACGCGCGTGGCCAGCGAAGGCTGGTAGATCTTCACGTGGCGCACGGCGTCCATGAGCAGGTAGGTGAGGTCGTTGGTCGCGTCGCGGCCCTCGCGGGTCAGGCCGCCCACGCACATGTTGACGAAGGGCTGGTAGCCGGCGAAGAACTTGGAGCTGCCCTCGGAGGTGATCCACATCATCTCGCTCATCTTGATGAGCATGCATCCGGCGAGGTCGAAGGCCTCGTAGGGCGTGAGGCGCCCGGACTCGATGTCCGCCTTGTAGAAGGGGTACATGTACTGGTCCACGCGGCCGATGGACATGCCGGTCTGGTTTTCTTCCACGACGAGCAGGGACTCGATGGTCCACACGGCCTGGATGGCCTCCCAGAAGCTCTGGGGCGCGTGGGCGGGCACCCTGGCGTTGACTTCGGCGATTTGCTCCAGCTCGGCGCGGCGGACGGGATCCTGCTCCTTCGCAGCCAGCTTTCTGGCGTATTCGGACATGCGTCTGGCGTAGATCATGACGCCTTCGGTGGTGTCGACGACGGACTTGTAGAAGTAGATCTTGTCCAGGTCCTCGGGATTGGCGTAGTCGAGCCCGGCCAGATGGGCCTTGGCCTCGTTCTGGATGTCCAGCATGCCCTTTTTCATCAGGATGACGTCGTATCCGGGATTGGAGTCGCCGCCGCCGTTGAGGGCGTGGTAGGAGCAGTCGGAGACGAAGGACTCGCCGGAGAGGGTCCAGACGCCGGCTTCGCGGTACTGGGCCTCGCAGTGCTCGTCAACGGACTTGCCGGTCCAGTAGGGGAAGATTTCGTCCTTCAGGATCTGCTTGTCCTCTTCGGAGATGAAGAAGGGATCCTGCGGGCGGTCGGCGATGGTGTCGAGCTCGTCCCTGAGCCAGCGCCAGGAGATGTCCGGCGAGAAGGCGCCGGCCCGGGGGGCGCCGTTGGGGGCGCCGACGATGAGCTCGTGGTCCTGGATGACCAGCGGCGCCGTCTCGCAGCAGCGCCTGAAGGCCTTGGCGCGCAGCTCGATGCGGGGCAGGCCGGGATTGGCCTTGTCCATCTCGGTGATGATGCGCGCGCGGTGGATGGTGATGGTCGGCACCTGGCGCAGGTAGTTCCTTTTGAGGAGCACGTGGCGCTGCGTCGGCCCGTCGGGGATCTGCGTCTCGCGGGCTTGGGTGCGGGGGGATTCGAGGGTGCTCTGTGTCATGGCCTTCTCCTTGCGCCAGGCTGGCCGGGCTAGTTCAGGGTCGCCTTGTAGGCGTCAGCGTCGAGCAGCTGCGCCTCGGAGGCGCCGGCGTCGGGCTTGATCTTGATGATCCAGCCCGTGCCGTAGCAGGCTGCGTTGACCAGGGCGGGGTCGTCGTCAAGGGCCGCGTTGGTTTCGACGATCTCGCCGGAAACCGGCATGAAGAGGCCGTTGACGGACTTGACGGACTCGACGGAGCCGAATTCCTTGCCGGCCTCCACGTGCTCGCCCTGGGCGGAGACGTCCACGAAGGCCACTTCGCCAAGCTGGTCCTGTGCGAAGTCGGTGATGCCGCAGACGGCGAGATCGCCTTCCCTTTTGAACCAGACGTGCTCGGCGGTGTATTTGCGGTCCTGGGGCAGGTTGAGTTCATCGACAGATTTCATGGCGTTCCTCCTGAGGGATCGGGTGCTGGGGGATCTAGTCCTGGGCCCTGGCGCTTTCAGCGAGGCGGCAAGCCTCCCAGACGCCTTCGGCGAGGGTGGGGTGGGCGTGGATGACCGAAGCGAGCTCCTGCACGGTTGCGCCCTTGGCCAGGGCGAGTGCGCCTTCGGCAACGAGGTCCGAGGCGTGGGCGCCGGCGGCGTGCAGGCCGAGCAGCCTGCCCGTGGCCTTGTCGCAGACAACCTTGAAGAAGCCGGGAAGCTCGCCCATGGCCTGGGCCTTGCCGAGGACGCGCATCTGCAGGGTGCCTGCCGCGACGTCGAAGCCGGCCTCCCTGGCCTGGTCCTCGCTCATGCCGACCTCGCCGATCTCAGGCGAGGTGAAGATGGCCGAGGGGATGACGCTGTAGTCCATGGCGCCGGGCGTGCCCAGGATGTTCCTGACCGCGCAGAGCGCTTCGTGCTCGGCCACGTGGGCGAGCATGACGTGCTTCGGGCCCAGGACGTCGCCGACGGCGTAGACGCCGGCAACGGAGGTCTGCAGCGTTTCGTCGACCTCAATCCAGCCGCGGGCATCGGTCTTGATGCCGGCAGCCTCCAGGCCGAGGCCCTCGGTGCTGGGGCGGCGGCCTATGGTCACGAAGACGAGATCCGCCTCGACGGGGGTCTCCGCAGCAGGAGCGCCTTCGCCGGCAAAGGGCGAGGGGCCTGCCTCGGCGCGCACGCAGCCGTCCTCGACGCGGATGTTCTTCAGGGTCTTGCCAGTCATGAACTTGATCTTCTGCCTGCGCATCTCGCGGGCCACGAGGGCGCTCACGTCCCTGTCCACGCTGGGCATGGGGAGCAGGCGGTCCTGGCCTTCAACGACGGTCACCTCGCTGCCGAAGGCGCGGAAGATGCAGGCCATCTCGCAGCCGATGACGCCGCCGCCCACGATGCAGAGGCGCCTGGGCAGATTCGTGAGCTCCAGCGCGTCGTCGCTGGAGAGCACGTGCTTGTGGTCGATGCCGAGCCCCGGAATCTCGAGAACGCGGGAGCCGGTGGCGATGATCACGGCATCGCCTTTGACCACGGTCTCGGCGCCGTCGTTGGCGCGCACGAGGACTTCCTTCGCGCTCTTCACCTCGGCCGTGCCGCAGAGCACGTCGATCTTGAGCGCCTGGCAGGTCTTGGCGAGTCCGCCCCTGAGCACGGCGGCCACGCTTTCCTTGCGGGCGTGCACGGCGGCCATGTCCACTTCGGCGCCCTGCGCCTTGATGCCGTATTCGGCAAGGCGTCTGGCGAGGGAGATGGCGTCCGCGCTGGCGCGCAGGGTCTTGGTCGGGATGCAGCCCCGGTTGAGGCAGGTGCCGCCCAGCTCCTGGCGCTCGACGAGCGTGACGTCGCAGCCTTTTTCCGCGGCCTCGAACGCGGCGGTGTAGCCGCCGGGGCCGCCTCCGATGACAGTCAGCTTCATGGCAGCCCCCTAGTCGTCCGGGCACTCGAGCTCGAGGTTGTAGGTGATGGGGAAGGCGGGCTCAAGGGAGGCGGAGATGAGGCAGCCCTTGCGCATGACCTTGGCAACGCGGTCGAAGAGGTCTTCGTACTCTTCGTCGGCGTGCACGGTGACATCGAGGACGATGCCGAGGATGCGGCCGCGGCCCTTGTCGTCGGTGCCGGCGTTCACCGTCGCCTTGGAGGTGATTTTTTCGTACTTGACCCCGCGCACGTCGAGGGCCTTGTCCAGCGCAGCCGTGTAGCAGTAGAGGACGGAGGCTGCCAGCAGCTTCTTGGCGGAGCCGGCGCGCTCGTCTTCAGGCAGGGCGTTGTTGTCGACGTGCACGGCGCCGAGGGCCGCGCTTTCCATGTCGAGGTCGATGACGGGGCCTTTGCGTTCGAGGGAAACAGACAGTTCGTGGGACATGGCGTAACTCCTTGCTGGAAAGATGGTGCTTGTCTTGGCAGTAGCATAATGCGTGCCATTTGCCGCAAAAGGCCAAGCGCCCTGCGGGAGGGCCTCTCCGGGCCCTGTTTTCGCCTGCGTCGGGTTTCGGCGCGGGCCGGCCGGTCGCCAGGTTCGGAAAAATGCCGCCCGGCAGCGACAAAGATGTCGCTGTGCGCGACAGATGTGTCGGGTGCTGGCGCGCGCTTGCACCGGAGCGCAGGCGAAGGGCCGCTCCGTTCCGCGATTCTGGGCGTGCGGGGCGCGCGGGGCGCCGGCGGCAGGGCGAAGGTGGCTTTCTGCAAGGCAAAGCAAAAGCCCCGGAACGGCAGTTCCGGGGCGTGGACTGCCTCTGGCGGCGGCGCGGGGGCAGGCTGCCTTAGGCCGGCCCCGCGGCCAGGGGCGATGCGGAAAGGGAGGGGCGACAAAAACGTCGCGTCTGGCTAGCTTTCGTCTGCCGGAGAGCTGTCGGCGCGTATGCCGAGGCTCTTCATCTTGCGCTGCAGGGTGCGCAGGTTGAGGCCGAGCGCCAGGGCCGCCTTGCCCCGGTGCCAGCGGCTTTTCTCCAGTGCCTGCAGAATCATCTTGCGCTCCACGAGGGCAACGGCCTCGGCGAGGGTGGCAACGCCCTCCAGCGGGGGGAGGACGCTTTCCTTGTCCTTGAGGAAGTCCGCCGCAGGCTGGCCGAAGGTGGCGTAGCGGTCCAGAAAGTTGTGGAGCTCGCGGACGTTGCCCGGCCAGTCGTAGCGCATCATGGCCAGCCTCACGTCGTGGGGGAGCTTGAGGTCGATGGAGGTGTGCTCCTTCCAGGCGCGCACGAGCAGGGGGATGTCCTCCTTGCGGTCGCGCAGGGGAGGCAGGGTGATGGCAAGGACGTTGATGCGGTAGTAGAAGTCGGCGCGCATGGTCTTGTCCTTGACCTGGGCGTTGAGGTCGCGGTTGGTGGCCGCAATGAGGCGGAAGGAGGATGCCTTGGGCGTGTTCGTGCCCAGCGGCGTGTAGTTTTTCGACTCGAGCACGCGCAGGAACTTGACCTGCAGGTGCAGGGGCAGCTCGCCGATTTCGTCAAGGAAGAGCGTGCCGTTGTCGGCCGCGCCGACAAAGCCGGTCTTGTTGCTTGCCGCGCCCGTGAAGGCGCCCTTGGCGTAGCCGAAGAATTCGCTTTCCAGCAGGTTCTCGGGGATGGCGCCGCAGTTGACCGGCACGAAGGCCCCCTTGCGCCCGCTGTAGTTGTGGATGGCGCGCGAGACCAGATCCTTGCCGCAGCCCGTCTCGCCGTAGATGATGACGTTGGCGTCGGTTTCGGCAGCCCGGAGAATGAGGCTGTAGACCTTGTGCATGGCTTCGCTCTTGCCGACCAGCGGCCCGAGGCGGTCGATGTGCTCCATGCTCATCTTGAGCTGCCTGTTCTCGTCCTGCAGGGCCAGCTCGAGGAACTTCTGGCCGCTGACGTCCGTCAGCATGCCCTCCAGGTAGAGGACGGTTCCGTCGGCGGCGTAGATGGGCTCGCCCTGGTCCCAGAGCCATTTGAGGGAGCCGTCGGGCAGCTCGATGCGGTAGACCATCTGGTAGGGCTTGTGCTCCTGGATGGCTTCCAGGCACTGCGCCCGCATTTTCTTGATGTCGGCAGGCAGAGTCATCCGCTCGATGGTGTTCCACTTCTTCTCCACCATGAGGGGCGCAGGGATGCCGAGCAGCGTCTCGCTTCCCGCGCTGACGTACTCCAGCGTCATGCTGTAGTCTTCGCCGACCCGGCAGCGGTAGACCATGCACGGAAGCCTGTTGACGAGCTTCTCGATTCTTGCCTGGACGCGTTCGTTGTCAGCTTCGTTGTGCATGGGCATCTCCTCCTGGAGGCCGTCTGGAAGCAGAGGCTGGCATGTGCGGCTCTGCAGGCGCGGCTTTCCGGCAGGCAGGGCGTCTCCGCGCAACCGTTGTACCCGCACGGGCGTTCGGAGAAAAGGGGGAAAGCCCTTGCTCAGAACGCCTTTCCAAGGGAAGCGCCGAAGCAGTGCACCGTTCAGCGGCAAGGCTGCCCTCCGCCTCTGAAGCATTGAAGGGCGGCTGAGCCGCGGCGGAAAGCCTCAGCGCATCCCTTGCGCGCCGCAAAAAAAGCAGGGCAGGCAGCCCGGGCGTGCCGCCTGGAGACTCCCTGCCCAGAAAGCAATGGATTTGCGATTAGGCGCAGTCGTGCTTTTCCCAGGGCTCGCGGCTGTTGCGGGCCATCACCTGCTCCATGCGGGCGAGGGCCTCTTCCAGCTTGGTGATTTCGGTAAGCTTCAGGTTGGGGTCCTTCAGCACCTGGTAGATGATGCCGGCGGTGCAGTCGGCGGAAATGGGCAGATTGGCGATGGTGGCGATGGTGAGGGCGACGTCGTCGGCATCCACCTTGCGCTCCACCTTGCCGGCCTTGCCGTTCACGGCCATGCCGTAGAAGGCCACGCCTTCGGCGCAGGCCGCGACCACGAGGGTGCGGCGGTTGGCGGCTTCCAGCACCTGGGCGAGGGCTTCCTCGCCGCCTTCGACGAGGCAGAAGTCGTTCTTCTCGAGGGCGGCGGCAAGGTCGGCGGCCTGGCACTTCACGCCGCCCAGGGCTTCGCACTTGGCCGCAAGGCCGGCGGCGTCGGCGTTGACGAGCACGGCGGCTTTTTTGCTGAACTTGGCAAGGGCTTCGCCCGCGCCGGCAAGGCTCATGGCGGGGGCGTCAAGGAAAATCGCTTTTTTCTCGGACATGGGATTATGCTCCTCGCAGGCGGCGCTCCCCGAGCCCGGGAGGGCCGCCGCTTCAAAGGGCGGTGGGAGCGGGGCGGGCGACTCTACCACGGTGGGGGTGTCCACGATCTGGTCGGGGGGGGGGGCCACAAGGAAACTCGTTTTTTTCGCGCAGGGGGGATCTCCCCCCCCGCGGGCGGCCCCCCCGGCCCCGGGGGCCCCCGCCGCTTCAAAGGTCGTTGGAATCGGGACG
>ODAI010854354.1_pt1 | contig 24740 bp, 23 predicted proteins | sample 1539321 | NCBI WGS metagenome assembly ODAI01 (sample SAMN02144231, study PRJEB22623) | gut metagenome | biome: sheep rumen | host: Ovis aries | place: New Zealand
GATAGCCAGTTTGCAAGCGGACAAGCAGACCCGCCCGGAAGATGCTTGTCCTGCGGGCAAAAAATGTTTATTGGTTGAAACCGAAGAAAACGGTGTTATTGTTCCGCATTGGTTCCCGATTATCGAAAAATATTCACGCCTGCCCGAAGGCTATACGGAATTAGAATATGTTAAGTTTAATGGTGGTCAATATGTTGATACTGGAATTGTCCTTACACAAACGACAAATATTGAAAATGTTATCAGCATGCAGTCTGATTGTGGTTCTAATTTTTGTACATGGACAGGTTTTATGCCAAGTGCCCAATTACCACGATATGGTATTAATGAATATACTGGTGCGTATATGTTGGGAATTAACACCACCGCATCTGGTCTAAGTCGAGATGCAAATAAACATATTTTAAAATTTGTGACATCTGGGTCAAATCAAATTTTATACGATGTTGTTGATGAAAGCAATATTAGAACTTTGGTATCTACAAGCCTTAGTGGTAGTTTTTATGGTAATACTTTGTCGTTATATGTTGGTGCCAGACACAGTTCAAGCACACCTGTTAATTTTGTGTCGGGTAAAATATATTATACATATTTAAAACAAAACGGTAATTTGCTGTATGATTATATACCTGCAAAACGTGACAGCGATGGCGCAATTGGTTTTTACGATAATGTCAGCCAAAGTTTTAAAGCGCCATCAGGCACACTTACCGCTGGTCCGGAAATTTAATAATCCCAACCACCATTCATAAATGGATTGGAAAAATAGTATCGTATAGAGAATTTATACCTGTTGTATGACGGGGTGGTGAATGGTACAATTTTGACAGTTAAAAGGGGGAAATTATGAAATCTTTTTTTACTTTTATTGCCGCAATACTTATTTCTTTTATTCCAGGTGCAATCGGGGTGTTATTTACACCAGTCACCGGTCACACAGACGCGTGGTACAATACCCTGGCGAATTCTAGTTTGACACCACCGCCAATCGTGTTCAGTATTGCATGGACAATTCTTTATACTTTGTTGGGTATTGCATTGTTCTTGATTTGGCGCGCAAAATCGCGTGATGAACGTGCCGGTGTCACTGGGGCCGAATGGTTATTCTTTTTTCAAATGGTGTTAAATGCATTATGGTCTTATTTGTTCTTTGGTGTGCATGCAACACTTTGGGCTTTGTTTGTATTGGCGGCTTTGATTTTGGTGTCTGTATGGATGATGGGCGCATTCAAAAAAATCAGTCGCACAGCATACTTTTTGGTATGGCCATATATTGCATGGTTATTGTTCGCGTTCTACTTAAATGGTGTGATTGCAGTTTTGAATTAAATCTTCAAAATTCGCGTTTTCGCATCGCCCATATTTAACCGTTTCAGTCCCAATTCTTCAATGTAATCGGGACTGTTTTTTTGGGTTAATTCAATATGACGTTGTAATTTTTCCAGTTTGGTCTGTTCAATCACTAATTGTTCTTGGGCGGTATTTAATCGCCATATGTTCGCAATTGAACCTTGGATAGTGTTTTTTCCGGTAAAAAATCCCAGCGCCCAAAAAAACGCCACAATTACCATTATTACACCCATTTTACCATGATAACCCGCGTTCCATGCGCGACCCATAAATGCAAATAAATTTTTGATTTTTTCCTTCATACATGTCATTATATCACAAAATGATAGAAAAACAGAATTTTTTTGTTGCGCCTCTTGCCGGCATTACTGACCGGCCGTTTCGCACAATTATTCGCGAATTTTCGCCTGATGCGTCGTTGGTGACAGAAATGATTTCGTGTCATTCTTTGGTTGAAATGCATAAAAATTGCCCGCGAAATTTTGACCATTACGAAACAGAGGGAAATATTGGAACACAAATTTTTGGTGCAAATGTTCAAATGATGGCTGACGCGGCACGTATTTTACAAGACAATGGTGCAAAATGGATTGATATAAATATGGGCTGTCCTGTGCCCAAGGTGGCAACGCGTGCAAATGCCGGTGCATATTTAATGCGTAATCATAAATTGGCGGGCGAAATTATGCGGGCGGTGGTTGGCGCGGTTGATATTCCGGTGACTGTCAAAACGCGTTTGGGTTGGGATAATGAACATATTGACTGGCGCGAATTGGTTGATATTGCCGCGGAATCTGGGGTGCGTATGGTGGCTTTGCATGGGCGAACACGTGCTGCCGGATATGACGGTGTTGCAATACACCCAGATGTGCATGGTTTGCCAATTCCAATTATTGCAAATGGCGATATTAAAGATGCCGCAGATATATCACAAATGGAAAAATTGGGATATTCGGGTGTTATGCTGGGGCGGGCGATGTTGGGTGCGCCTTGGAAATTGGCAGAAATAAACGATGGTTTTGTTCCAAATGATGTTGGTGCGATTGTGTTGCGACATCTGGATTTGGTTATTGATTATTATGGTGCGCGTGCCGGGGTGCCTTTGTTTCGCAAACATGCTGCGTGGTATTCGGCGGGGCTGCCGGGGGCGGTTGCGTTTCGTGTGGCGGTAAATCAAATAACTGATGTTGCCGAATTAAAAGATAAAATATGTGAATTTTGGGGTTGCGTTGCCAAAATATAACGGTATCATATAAACAATAAAAAAATTTGAAAGGGGTTTAATATGAGTGAAGAAAAACAAGTCGAACAAAATGAAATGACAGTTGGCGAAATGTTGCGTAATGCCAGAACCCAAGGTCGCAGAAAACGTGAAATCAGCACTATTGCCAAACAATTATGTATTGCCGAAGAATTTTTAGAGGCTTTGGAAAATGGTGATTATAAAAAAATTCCTGAAATTGTTTATGTTTTGGGGTTTGCGCGCAACTATGCAATGGAATTGGGGTTGGACCCAGATGTTGTCGTGAATAAAATCAAAGAAGAGATGGGTATTGAACCAACAACAGAGGAAACAATTACCAATGAAGATTTGGAAGAAATGAACCGCGTAAATGATTACAAGGCCAAGGCCCAAGAATTATTGCGCAGTGCGATGAATTATGTAATGAAACATTGGTTGTGGTTCGCCATCGGTGGTGGTGTTTTAATTTTGGCAATGTTGGTTGTGATTATATTCGGTGGCACTGCAAATAATGTCGAAGAAAAACCTGTGGCACCTGTTGTTGAACAAACCGCGCCTGTGATTGCTGAGCCTGTGTATAATATTCCTGTGCGGGAACGTTTCGGCAAAGAAAATATGGCGCGTGCCAAGGTTATTATCCAGGCTATCGAAGATGGCTATGTTGGAATTGAAAATCCCAAAGGTGTGACTATATTTGGTCGCACAATGTTGGCGGGTGATGTGTTTTATGTCCCAAATACCAGTGGTTTAAAGGCTAAATTTGGTAATGCCGGCGCAGTGGATATCTGGGTTGATGGCGAATTGGCACCAAAGGTTGGCGCAAACAAAACATCAAAGAAAGACGTTTCATTAAATCCTGATTCTTTGATGAAAAAATCCAAATAAATCACATAAATAAATTGCTGGGCGCGATGAATTTTTTTCGTTGCGCCTATTGTTTTTTTTAATATTTTGTTTATATTGTAATTACTATGACTGGAACAATAAAAATTCGCGGTGCGCGCGAAAATAATCTTAAAAATGTGGATTTAGACATACCAAAGAATAAATTGGTTGTATTTACTGGGGTGTCTGGGTCTGGAAAATCGTCGTTGGCATTTAATACAATTTATGCCGAGGGTCAGCGTCGTTATGTCGAATCTTTGTCGGCCTATGCGCGTCAGTTTTTGGATATGCAAAAAAAGCCCGATGTTGATTTTATCGAAGGTTTGGCACCGGCTATTTCTATTGAACAAAAAACAACATCGAAAAACCCGCGTTCAACTGTTGGAACGGTGACGGAAATTTATGATTATTTGCGTTTGTTATGGGCGCGTATTGGGGTGCCACATTCGCCTGTGACGGGGTTGCCAATTAAATCACAAACTATTGCAGAAATGGTTGATTGGACCATGAAAATCCCCAGCGGTGTGCGTTTTTATGTTATGGCACCATTGGTTCGCGAACGCAAAGGTGAATATAAAAAAGAATTGGCTTTTTTGGTAAAACAAGGTTTTCAACGCGCAATAATTGATAATGAATTGGTCGATTTGGGAAATATTCCGGCGTTGGATAAAAATAAAAAGCACAATATTTTTGTTATCATCGACAGATTGCAAATGATTGCACCTGATGATGATGGGGCGGACGAATTTAAATCGCGCCTGTATTCTTCGTTCGAGGCATCGTTGCGTTTGGTGCCTGGTGTTGTGTTGGTGCGGCGTTTGGATACAAATGAAGATGTTTTATATTCGCAAAATTACGCCTGTCCGGTCAGTGGTTTTACGGTTCCAAAAATAGAACCGAGGCTTTTTTCTTTTAATGCGCCAATGGGGGCGTGTCCAACATGTGGCGGTTTGGGTGTGCAATTAAATATATCGCCTGATTTGGTGGTGCCTGACCCAACAAAGTCTATATTGGGTGGGGCGATTGCGCCTTGGTCGCGTGGGGGAATGCTGACGCAATATGATCATTTGTTTGATGCATTGCATAAAAAATATAAAATTCCATTGGCAAAACCATGGCATACACTGTCCCAAGAGCATAAAGATATTATCTTGTATGGCACAGGTGATGAAGAAATAAAAATCAATTGGAACGGATTTGTGTATTCAAAACCTTTTGAAGGTGTTGTTCCAAATCTGGAACGCAGATTGCGTGAATCTGAATCCGATGCAATGCGCGCAGAATTGGCAAAATATCAAACAGAAACCCAATGTCCAATGTGTCATGGGAAACGTTTGAATATCCAAGCATTGTGTATAAAAATAAACGGCTTTGATATTATTGATGCGTGTGATTTGTCGGTCAGTGATGCTTTGCGTTGGTTCCGCGATTTGCCAAATCATTTAACCACCCAAGAAAACGATATTGCGAAAATAGTGTTGCGTGAAATTACCGACAGATTATATTTCTTGGAAAATGTTGGTTTGGGATATTTAACTTTGTCACGTATGGCGGGAACTCTTTCTGGGGGCGAGGCGCAACGTATTCGTTTGGCTTCACAGATTGGTTCTGGGTTGTCTGGTGTTTTATATGTGTTGGACGAACCGTCGATTGGTTTGCATCAAAGCGATAATGATAAATTGTTGGATACTTTGAAAATGTTGCGCGACAAAGATAATACCGTTATCGTTGTCGAACATGATGAAGATGCTATGCGGACGGCGGATTATTTGGTTGATATTGGTCGTGGCGCAGGAATAAATGGTGGTAATATTATTGCATGTGGCACACCACAACAGGTTATTGATAATCCTGATTCAATTACCGGGCAATATTTGTCAGGTGTGCGTAAAATAGAGGTTCCGTCTGTTCGCAGGTCTGGAAATGGACAATCTATTTTGATAAAGGGCGCGCGTGAAAATAATTTGAAAAATATTGATGTTGAAATTCCGTTGGGTAAATTTGTTGCACTGACAGGTGTGTCTGGGTCTGGAAAATCGACATTATTGTTGGATACTTTGTATCCTGCGTTGATGCGTTCGCTGTATAATTCAAAGTTAGAAGTCGGCGCGCATGATATTATTCTCGGTATGGAAAATGTTGATAAAGTTGTCGATATAGACCAATCGCCCATAGGACGCAGCCCGCGCAGTAATCCGGCAACATATGTTGGTGTGTTTTCGGATATTCGCGACTTTTTTGCAGAATTGCCCGAGGCCAAAGCCCGTGGTTATACATCTGGTCGGTTTTCGTTTAATGTAAAAGGTGGGCGTTGCGAGGCATGTCAGGGTGATGGTCAAATTAAAATAGAAATGAATTTCTTGGCTGACGTTTATGTCGAATGTGAAAAATGCCATGGAACGCGGTATAATGATGAAACCTTGGCGGTGAAATATAAAGATAAATCGATTGCCGATGTTTTGAATATGACGGTGGAAGAAGCATACAGATTCTTTATAAATGTTCCAAAAATTGCGCGTAAATTGGAATTATTAAAACGTGTTGGATTGGAATATATCAAATTGGGACAAAGTTCGCTGGATTTATCCGGGGGCGAGGCGCAACGTATTAAATTGTCCAAAGAATTAAGCGCGCGCAGCACAGGTCAAACAATTTATATTTTAGATGAACCAACAACGGGGTTGCATTTCGAAGATATAAAAATGTTGTTAAATGTGTTGCAAGAATTGGTTGATGCGGGAAATACGGTTGTTGTTATTGAACATAATTTGGACGTTATTAAATCTGTGGATTGGATAATTGATTTGGGTCCAAATGGTGGCGATAATGGCGGACGCGTTGTGGCAACCGGAACCCCAGAACAAGTTGCCGCTGTGCCGGAATCTTTGACGGGAAGATATTTGAAAAAGTATCTGGACAAATAAATAAGTTTTGTTAAAATTTTATCAATAAAAAGGAGTATGAAATGTTTGGTTTTGGCAAAAAGAAAAAAACAGATGAAACATCAAATGATGTCAATGATGTTAAAATGCCTGCGGGTATGAAAGAAACCGCCGAACGCATGATGTCTGGTCAATTTGATATGAACGATATGTTGGCACAATTAAAGCAAATTAAAAAAATGAGTAATTTTAGTGGTCTGCTGAAAATTGTTCCGGGTATGTCGGGTGCGGTCAATGCAATGAAGGAAAAAATCAAAGATGGCAGTGTTGATGCACAAATTAAAATTTTGGAATCTATGACCGCGGAAGAACGTGCAGACCCAGAAAAAATATTTGCAAATGCCAAAACGCGTATTGCGGAAAGTGCAGGGTGTTCTGTGCGTGATGTTGAACATATTATCAAACAATACCTGAATATGAAACGTCAAATGGCGATGATTCAACGTATGGGGGGGATGGAGGCCGTTATGCAGCGCATGCAACAAAATGGTGGTATGCCAGGAGGAATGCCTGGAACCCCTGGGGGAAATAAATAATGAGTAAAGATACACAAATTTTAAGACCTGTCGAGGTTGGTGAGGTTTGCCCTTTGCCAAAAGGTAAATCAGAGAAATTGATTGGCTTTGTGTTGCCTGTCACATACGATGGTGTTGCGAATTGTAATAAAAATCGTTTGTTGAAAATGGGTGTGTTAGATGCGGGATATGGTTCAACATGGCAGAGCATTTGTGTCGAAAATAACAAGACGGTTGTAAATTATTTGTTTCGTGAAGGTATATTGTTTCCAGAACCATTTGCACGTGCAAAAAAATTTCGTAATGATGTTTTGGAAATAATTAATGGGTTTAATCCTGTGCGGGTTTCTGGTATTGAAACACAATATGCGTTGGATTTGTTTGATGATTTCTATGTTGCTGGACATGCTGTGACGGTTAGTTATCCAAGAAGTCTATTGAAAAATCAATGTTTTAAAAAGCTTTTATTGCAAGATAAAGCAAAAATTGCATTTTCATATCAGGATTTGTTGATAAAAGTAAAATATTCGTTCCCAAACAAAAAAAATGCAAATGCTGCGCTTTCTTGGCAATGCGCAGAAGAATTTCGCAAAAATATGTTGGCACGTATGAAAAATGAAAATACTAAATAAAAAAATCGCATCACATAAATCTTCGGCTGCGTGGATTCAACGCCAGGCGGCTGATCCGTATGTTGAACGCGCGCACAAGCAAGGATACAGGGCGCGTGCGGCATACAAATTGATTGAAATGAACGAAAGATTTCATTTTTTGAAAAACAATCAAGTCGTCGTTGATTTGGGCGCGGCACCGGGTTCTTGGTCGCAATATATTGCGCGCGATTTTCCAAAATCAAAAATATTTGCTATGGATTTGTTGGAAATTACACCAATAAACAATGTTGAATTTTACCAAGGTGATTTTACAACGGATTCTGCTCTTGATTGGTTGGTTAATAAATTAAATTTGGAAAATGCGGATTCTGGGACCGCAGATGTTGTGTTGTCTGATATGGCGCCAAATACGGTTGGTCATAAGAAAACTGACCATTTGCGTCAAATGGTTTTGTTGGAATACGCATTTGATTTTGCTGTGCGTGCTTTGAAACCGGGTGGGACATTTGTTGCAAAATCTTTTACCGGTGGCACAACAAATGATTTGTTAAAACAAATCAAAGAAAAATTTGAAACAGTGCATCATATAAAACCGCCTGCATCACGCAAAGACAGTGTGGAAATGTTTATTGTTGCAATGGGTTTTCGGGGTTAATTTAATATGGTCAAATATAAATCTGTTGTATTGAAATTTGGTGGTTCTGTTATACCGAATGTTGATGCGTTTGGTCGTGTTGCAGATACTATAAAAAATGTCCAAAAACATTATGATGTTCGTGCTGTTGTTGTATCTGCAATGGGTAAAACCACGAATAATCTGGATATGACGGCGCACCAGGTTGCATCAAGTCTAAATAAACGTGAAATGGACGCTTTGTTGGCGACGGGTGAAATGCAATCTGCGGCTTTGTTGGCAATGCGGTTAAATGCGATTGGTATTCCTGCGCGCAGTTATAATGCTTGGCAGTGTGGAATCCAAACAGATGATAATTTTGGTAATGCAAAAATTAATCATTTGGATTTGCATAATATCAATACTTTTTATGGACTGCCAATTGTGACCGGGTTCCAAGGTGTGACACAGCAAGGTGATATCACCACATTAGGACGCGAAGGGTCTGATATTTCGGCGGTGGCAATCGCGGCGGCATTGCAAACTGATTTTTGTTGGTTTTTTAAAAATGGTGGTGGAATCAGTGAAAAATATTCAAACAAAGACAAAATACTTCAACAAATATCTTATACGAAAATGCAACAGTTAATGCGTGATGGGCGGCCTGGGCATGTTTTGCATAAACGCAGTATTGATATGGCGCAAAAATATAATGTTCCGTTGTATGTGTCAGGCATAAATGATTTTGATAATGGAACATGGATTTTGTCGCGTGTCCATGCCAAATTGCATTAGTTTTTTTATAAAAATTGATGTCTGTTTGTGATATAATTATTACAAATGCCACGCGATGATTCAAAATCTTTGAAAGATAAAAAAACAGAAAAACCGTCATTCAAACGACGCTTGTGGGCGATGGTTTTTAACCTGGGGTTAATTGGTATTATTTTTGTGTCTGGTTATGTTGGTTTTGTTTATATGCGTATGCCTTCGTTGGATTCAATATTGCATGAAAAAAGATTGCCGACAATTGTGTTTTTAGACGATGCGGGTAATGAAATTCGCAGTTCAAATCGTATTATGGGAACACCGGTGTCGGTGGATACTTTGCCACCGTATGTATGGCAGGCGATTGTTGCAATCGAAGATAAAAGATTTTTTGAACATGGACCAATCGATATGCGGGCGACCTTGCGGGCGGTGTTTTTAAATTTGTTTTCTGGACGATTTGCCGCCGGCGGTTCAACGATTACACAACAAACGGCAAAAAATATTTTCTTGTCGCGTGATAAAAAAATTTCACGCAAGGTTCAAGAATTGATTTTGGCACAATGGTTGGAAAATCGTTTTTCAAAAAATCAAATACTGGATTTGTATATGAATCGTGTGTCTTTGGTGGGTGGTTTGCGTGGTCTGGACGCGGTTGCAAAACAGATGTTTGGGGTGCCGGCAACCAAATTAACTATTGCGCAATCTGCACAAATTGCCGCAATGTTAAAGGCGCCAACATATTACAGTCCGTTAAAAAATCCAGATAGAAATATTGCGCGGGCAAAAATTATTTTGGCTGAAATGGTGCGGCAAAATTATATTTCGTTGGATGTTGCGCGTCGTGCCGCCGCAGAATTAAAACAGGCACCCGGTGTGCGCGATACAAATATATATCGTTATTGGACGGATTATGTCGCCGATGAATTAGAATCTGTTATTGGTAATTTAGATAGTGATGTTTTTGTGCATACCACATTGAATAGGAAATTGCAGGAACGAATTGCCGCAATATTGCCGTGTCATACTGGCGAATATCAAGGTGCGGTTTTGGCAATGTCGCGCGATGGTGCGGTGCGTGCAATGTCGGGTGGTGCCGATTATCAAACCAGTCAATTTAACAGAACATTGGCGGCGCGTCAGCCGGGCAGTGCGTTTAAACCTGTGGTTTATTTAATGGCGCTGGAAAATGGTTTAACACCTGAATCATATGTAAATGATTCTCAATTTTCTGTGGGGGATTATAATCCTAAAAATTATAACGAACATTATTATGGTGATATTCCTTTGTCGATGGCTTTTGCAAAAAGTGTAAATTCTGTGCCGGTAAAATTAACCAAGATTTATGGTATTGATTCTGTATTGGATATGGCGGGGCGCTTGGGCGTTGGAACAAAATTAAAACGCGAATATTCAACGGTTTTGGGTGGCAGTGAAATGACATTGATGGATTTAACAAATATGTATGCGGTAATTTGGAATAATGGTGCGTCGGTGCATCCTTATTCGATTACAAAAATCACAAAGCCAGACGGAACGGTTTTGTATGAACGCAATCCATCGGAACCAATACAAATATTGCAACCAAATACCGTATCGTCTATGCAAGAATTATTGGCAGATGTTGTGAATTCCGGTGGAACGGGACACAGGGCGGCGGCCCCCGGTGTGTTGGGCGGAAAAACCGGTACCAGTAACGATAACAGAGATGCCTGGTTTATTGGTGCCACCACAGATTATGTTATTGGTGTGTGGGTTGGTAATGATGATTTTTCGCCTATGTCGTCCAAGATTACAGGTGGGACTGTGCCGGCAGAAATTTTTAAAGATATAGTAAAATAAGTTATAACGGCACATCTGCTTGTCATTTTTTTGCCGTTATAACCAAAACTGATATATGTAGAAAAATCTATTTTTTTATTGCCTGATTTATGATATAATCCGTTTGAAAAGTTTTTAAGCGAGTAGAGATGAAAAAATCCGTTTTATGTTTATCGGCTTTGATTGCATGTGTTGCCACATCGGCAAATGCAAATTGGCAGTATCAAAATAATTATAAACGCGATACATGGGGTGGCGACGATGGTATGCGTTTTGTGTTGTCTGCGCGTGGTGGCGCGGTGTTAGGCAAGGCAAATATCGAAAACGATATTGGTGGATTAACAGGCCAATATGTTTTAGATACTGTGACAGGTGAAATTTATACCAAGGCATGGTACGAGGCTAATTTCCCCAGTGGTAATACGGATTTTGTTGATGCCGGGTATGGTCGTTTGGGCGATTTGCCAGCAGCGAAAAATTACAAAGAAATTGCGTTTATTGTCGGGGTCAGTGCTGGATTTACGGTGCCTGATGCGCCACAATGGCGTGTAGAGTTTGGTTTTGACCATATATCAGAAACAGATTATAATCCAAACCCTTTGTTCGAAGGAAATTTGAAATTGTCATCTGGTTATTCTGTTGAGGCACAAAGCGGTGGTGCCCAATCGACATTAAATACAGATATTTACAGTGTGATGGCTTTTTATGATTTCTTTGATGGATTGAAGAAGCCTTTGCATGAAATGATACCATATGTTGGTGTTGGTGCGGGGTATTCCAATACAACAACAGTGTTGCAATTAACCGATTCCTATGGCGATTTGTCTGATGTGTATGAATTGCAAGATTATGGTGTTGCCGATGAATATGGGGTTGTAAAATTTAATCGGGCGGAAACTGTTTCTTCTAATTTGGTGCCGGTGTTGGCGGCGGGTTTTTCGTATGGTGTAAGTGACCGCATGTTTTTAGATGTTGGTTTGCGTGCCATGTATTTGAATAAAATAAAGTGGCAGTTGGTTAATAGTGATGATACGCGTCGGCGCGATTGGTTCAGTGCAGAAAAAATGATGTATGTTGGCGCCCAGGTTGGATTACGCGTAGAATTTTAAAAAATTACTTGCAATTATAAAAAAACTATGTCAATATAGAGACACATTTGCGAGCGTAGCTCAGTTGGCTAGAGCGCAACCTTGCCAAGGTTGAGGTCGAGGGTTCGAGCCCCTTTGCTCGCACCAAAAATTTTAAAACCGTCCGTTAGGGCGGTTTTTGATTTTTGCGGCAAAGGGGCGAGAACCCGCAGGGTTGCGAGGCGAGGTTATGAAATAACCGAAGTACTTTGCTCGCACCATCCGTCTTCGCTTCGCTCCGTCGCGATTTTTATCGGGCGGAGCGATGTGATTTTAATCACGCGAAGCGGATGCCGCGACGGAGAGAACGTAGTGAACGGAGACGGGCAGTATGTTTTACGTCTATATTTTACAAAGTCAAAATTTCCCGGATAAATTTTATATTGGTTATACGCATGATTTGAAAGAGAGGTTACAAACACATAATTCAGATCATAATGGTTATACGGCTAGATATCAGCCGTGGGGTGTGAAAGCGTATTTCGCGATAAATAGTGAAGATAAAGCCAAAGATTTCGAAAATTATCTAAAATCGCAATCTGGGCGTGAATTTATTAAAAAACATTTTTGATTTTTGCGGCAAAGGGGCGAGAACCCGGAGGGTTGCGAGGCGAGGATAATGTAAAGAATCTAATTGACAAAATAAAAAACAAGTGTTAGTATTGGCATAATAATAACAGTGGAACTATGTATAACGTATTAAACAAACCCAGATAAATAAAAAAAGGTTTATTCATGAATCGCGAACAACAAGAAAACTTATTATTGGCAACAATTAAATGGATGTTGGATATCAAACATAAAGAAGTTTATGTTTATAATTGGGTGGAAAAATCTATTTTACCTGCATCACGTATATCAATATATGCCGCCGGTCAAAGATTGGTTTTAACAGATATTCCGGGTAATAAATCCAGTTTAGATGTTAATTTAAATGGCAAAGATTATTGGGTGACAGGGGAAAAGGTTGCGCCTGAATTATTGCAAATTAGAAAGCAATTAATTGACCAATATGGTAATAAAACAAAATAATTAAACACCCGAAAGGGTGTTTTTTTATATTGTTGCATTTGGTGTGAATTATTGGCTATATTGGTTATGAAAAGGAGTTTTTTCATGACGCAGATTTTACCCGAAGTTTATCTTGATTATTCTGATATTTTAATTCGTCCAAAAATGGGAATAAATTTAAATTCGCGGCGCGATGTCGATTTGAAACGCGTATTTAAATTCAAGCATGGCGGTATGCGGACGGGGCTGGGGGTATTTAATGCAAATATGGCGACGGTTGGTAATTTTGTTGTGGCAAAAAAATTGTTGGCGCGTGGTATGTTCGCGACTGTTCATAAACATTATTCCGTTGATGAGATTGGTGAATTTTTGACAAATGCGGCAACAGAAAATATTTCATTGGATAATTTGTTTATAACAATTGGATTGCGTGACATTGACGGTGAAATACAAAAGTTAAAAGATTTAGAATTAAAATATAATTGGAAAAATACGCGCAATATATGTATAGAGGCACCTAACTTTTATATTCCAAATGCTTTGGGTGCATTACAACGGGTGCGGGGGGCTTTTCCTGATGCGGTTATTATGGTTGGAAATATCGCCAGTCCAGACATTTGTTTAAAATTACTGGATTATGCAGATATTATAAAGTGCGGCATAGGCAGTGGTTCGGCATGTTTGACCCGTCGTCAGACAGGTTGTGGTGTGCCAATGGTGTCTTTGATTTTGGAATGTGCCGATGTTGCGCATTCGGTTGGTGGTCATATTTGCGCCGATGGTGGAATCGTTAATGTTGGCGATATATGCAAGGCATTATGTTTAAATGCGGATTTTGTGATGGCTGGCGGTATATTTGCCGGCACAGACGAAGCCGAAGGCAATATAATTGAAAGAAATTTTGAAACCACAGAAATTATAGATGGCGAACATGTAATTGAAACAAAACGTTTTAAACGGTATTATGGAATGTCATCTGTTTATGCAAATAATAAATTTGCGGGCGGTATGGCGGATTATAAAACGTCCGAAGGGCGTGAATTGATGATTCCATATACCGGTGCAATTGATAATGTGTTGCAAGATATTACAGGTGGTATTGCATCATGTTGCACATATATTGGTGCGGCATCTGTGAAACACATGTCAAAATGCGCGACAATTATTCATGTTCATAACCAGTTGAATCGCGTGTTTGAAAATTATTCTGTGTAGATAATTTTTTGATAATATTTTGAGGTAATATTATGGTAAATGTTGATTTGGTTTATAAAAAGATAAAAAAGCAAAATGGCGAGCAGTTCGCAAGAATTATGCGCGATGCAGTATTGTTAGATGTTCCAGACATTTTGTCCATGTTAGAATTTGCTGGTAATAACCCGACCGATGCCAAGATGTTGGTGCCTTTGATTCGTTATTTGGTGTTGGAAAATCAAAGAAAAACAGAAAAACATAAAACAGCAAAAACTGAGAAAAATCCAATTGAATTGTTGGCTGATGCGGGTTATAACGCGTTTGTTGTGAAAACAGAAAAACAAAAAAATTCAATAAAAAAATATTTTCGACAATATGAAGGATTATGTACATTTGGAGATGCGTCGCGGCATGAAAAATATTATATGATTCATGCTGTTAAACATGATGCAGATAAAATTCAACCGTCATTAACCCCAAGGCGCCAAGATGAATATGGAACATCGGTAATTTCAATTCAAATTGCAAAAACTGGTGGTTTTATATCTATTAAAAACAGGTATAATCATTCGGTATCTAATCCTGATGCGACATTTGATAATAATCCTGATAATATTATTCCTGGGTTGTCTGATTCTTTGAAATGGTATTTTGATGTTGATTTTAGCGTTATTAACAAAAGTAATATGCCTGATAAGTGTATTTTTGCCTATAATCGATTTATTAAATATAATTATGAAACAAATAATGTTTATTTTGGACCAGATTTCTATTTTATGGACGGACATGTTGAAAAAATAGATAAAGATTATGAAATAATGTTGGGACGTTTTATTTTGGATACTGGGACTGGCATGATTCAAAATCCATCAGGTGTTGATAGCGAATTATATTCGGCATTGGTTGATGAGTTTTTCGAAAAAAAAATAACAATTAAAACAGATGCAACAGACAAAGAAACAAAAATTGTTTATGCAGACGGTGTTGATATTGTTCATGTTAAAAATGGTGTTATGCAAAAATTGAAATTGCCACATCTGGAAAAATGTGGAAACTATTTTTTAGAGAACGAGGCCGATTTAACAGAGGTTAGATTGCCAAATCTTAAAAAATGCGGCGATTATTTTATGTGTGAATTAAGTAATTTGTTTAAATCAAATAAAAATTTATCTGTCGTGGATTTACCAAAATTACAAAAATGCGGAAATCATTTTTTGGAATATGTAAATAACAAAAAGTTGTTGTCCATAGATTTGCCAAAATTAAAGCGGTGCGGATATGGTTTTATGACTGAAAATCGATATTTGCAAGAAATTAATTTGCCAGAGTTGGAAGAATGTGGGGCGGATTTTTTGTATAATAATGAATCTGTGCGTCGTATAGATTTCCCAAAATTAGTGCGTGTCGGTAACGGTTTCTTGTATCATAATAGTGTTGCGGAATATGTTAATTTGCCAAAGTTAAAATTAAGTAAAAAGGATATAGAATCTAATTTGGTTATCACACGACCTGGGGCTTTGATGAAGTTTTATCGTGATTACGCCAAAAATTATAAAAATGTGTTTTTGCGGGCAATAGACAAGTTGAAAACAAAAAATATGAATCCAAAATTACAGAAAGCCCCAGATTCAAAATCACGATGAATAAATTTTGTAATGTTTCGTTATTGGGGATTTTGGATTGCCCAATATGGTAATAAATCAAAGTAATGAATCGCCGGTAAATGCCGGCGTTATTTTTATAAAAATTCATCTGTGGTGTTTAAATATTTATATAATGTGGATTTATGAACACCCATTATGCGGGCAATTTCATTTTTACTGGTGCCACGTGTGATTAAGCGTTGTATTCGTTTTTGATTGCGTTGTAATTTTAATTTTTTTGATAATGCGCCACGTGGGCGTCCCAATTTTTTACCATTTGCCTTTAATCGCGCCAAACTTTCGCGGACGCGTTCTTGCAATAATTGTTTTGATAGTTCCGCAGATAACCCAAATGCAAAAGCCAAAACTTTGGATTGAATATCTGCGCCGAGTCTAAAATTTTCTTTTAATGTCCAAACTTGGCATTCTTGTTCCAGGCAATGTTGTAATATTCCCATAACTTCCAACAGACTGCGACCGAGTCTGGAAATTTCAGTTGTGATTAAAATATCGCCAGATTTTAGTTGGTTTAACAGTTCGCCTAATTTGCGTTCGCTTAATTTTTTACTGCTGGAAATTTTTTCTTCGACCCATATATCGATGTGCAAATTGTTATTTTTAGCAAATTTTGCAATTACAAAATGTTGATTTTCTTCTGTTTGATGTTGGGTTGAAACACGACAATAACCATAAATCATAAAAAATCCTTTTTGTGTGATAAAAAAATAGGCCCGCGTAGAAATCGCAAAAGCCTTGTCTGCATTGATATATAATCGTTTTTTTGCCGTTGTCAAGTGGTCTAAAAAAACCTAGGTTAAAAATCAACCATTTTTTTCAAAAATTTAAAAATTTGCTTTTTCGTAAAAACAATGCGTTATTCAAAATCGCAATTCGCCAGACATGGTGTCGCCAAAAACCTAGGTTTTTTTATACTGGTCGTAAGTGTCTAAAAAGGAAGGCCTTTTTAGGATTTAACGTTAAACAGAAAAAAGGAAAATAACATGATAAGACAATCGAAAACAACGATTAAAGAATTGTCTGCGCAATACCGCAGTGTATTGAAACGGGCATTCTTGGCTGGTGTTGTTGCTTTGACAACTGTATCAGCAAATGCGGAGGTTAGCGATGCAGATATGGCAACAATTGCGTCCAGTATGAATGTTGCACCTGTGACAGAACCAGCCCCGGTGGCTTCAACATATACATACAAATTGCCAGACGGAACAGATGCAAATTTATCTGCGACAACAACAGCGGAAACATATGCGAATTATGTTGCGGATTCTGCGGCTGATGGTGAAACAGTCAAATTGGCAGATGATAAATTTGTGAAGTTAGGCGAAACAATGGCGGCGGCCAGTTATAAATATTTGGCAAAAAATGCCGAAGGTGATGCAGATTGGGTTGCCGGTGATACAGCGGTTGCAGAATTAACAAAAACACATATAACGGCATATGGGGCGAATTTGACTGTTTCATCTGACAGTGCGGCACCAGATTTAGATGTTTCACAATATGTAAATGGCGATTATGCATTGCACCAAGAAACAGATGGTTCGATTGTTTTGTATCAAAATGGTGCATTGGAACAAGACAGCCCAAATATGTATGATACATTGATGGCACAGTATAATACAGATAAAAATGCAATTGAATCAATCAAGGGTCAATTAGATGAATATAAGGCATATAATAAGACTAATCATGATGCAATTGCAGGTGTTGTGGAGGCTGATAATGCAACAATTACAAGCATCGATGCAAATAAAACAACATGGACAAATGCCAGTGCAAACTTTGATGCGGATACTGATGCTTATAACAATGCAGTTGCGGCATACGATAACAGTTTGAGTAAGTTGGTAAATGATAAAATTGCATCAAATAGTGTTAATGCAATTGCCGCAAATGCAACAATGAGTGAAGTGACAGAACCAGCCCCAACGGAAGCCGACTATCCTTTCACCAAGGCAGATGGAACCACAGCCACATTGGCAGACAATGTCGTTGCAGCTGATTTTGATAATTATGTTGCGGATTCTGCGGCCAATGGCGAAACAGTGAAATTGGCAGATGGTGCATCTGTAAAATTGGGTGAAACAATGGATGCGGCCAGTTATCAATATTTGGCAAAAAATGCCGAAGGTGATGCAGATTGGGTCGCCGGTGATACAGCGGTTGCAGAATTAACAAAAACACATATAACGGCATATGGGGCGAATTTGACTGTTTCATCTGACAGTGCAGCACCAGATTTAAATGTTTCACAATATGTAAATGGCGATTATGCATTGCACCAAGAAACAGATGGTTCGATTGTTTTGTATCAAAATGGTGCATTGGAACAAGACAGCCCAAATATGTATGATACATTGATGGCACAGTATAACGCAGATAAAAATGCAATTGAATCAATCAAGGGTCAATTAGATGAATATAAGGCATATAATAAGACTAATCATGATGCAATTGCAGGTGTTGTGGAGGCTGATAATGCAACAATTGCAAGTATTGATGCAAATAAAACAACATGGACAAATGCCACTGCGGACTTTAATGCGGATACTGATGCTTATAACAATGCAGTTGCGGCATACGATAACAGTGTCAGCAAAGTTATAAATACCAAAGTTGCCGATGCAACATCTATGGGTGCAAATGCCGGGGCAAACTATGTGGCAAATGCAAGTGTTGTTGATGCGGTTAAAAGCATTGATACCAACATGGGAACAATCCATGGTTTGATTGAATCTGCTGATGCAACACAAACATCAACCGGGGTTGCATATAATGGCAATTTGGCGGTTGGAACGACTGTTGAAGACCACTTGGAAGCATTGGATACCGCAATCGGCGACAGACGTAATTTGAGTGGTGATTATGTATCAAATGCAGATGTTGCAACAAACTTGCAATCTTTGAACGATGGTATAGAAGACGAAGTTCAACGCGCAACAAATGCCGAGGGCGTGTTGCAAACTGCAATTAATGATGAAACAACACGCGCAACAAATGCCGAGAATGCATTACAGGCGGCGATTGATAATATCAATACTGCGTCTGTGGCGGCGGTTAATGCATTAGATGACCGCGTCAGTGCCAATACCCAGGCAATTTCTGGTTTGAATAACAAAGTTGATTCTTTGGAAAAGAACGTGTCTGGTGGTGTTGCGGCGGCAACTGCGTTGTCTGCGGTCGAAGTCAGCAATGTCAAGAAAGGCGAAATGTCTGTGGGTGGCGGTTATGGTTATTATAACAGTCAATCTGCTATGGCATTGGGTGCCGCATTGGGATTGACAGATAATTGGTCTGTTAATGCCGGTGCCGGTATTGCCAGTGGCGACAAAACCCAGGTGTCTTTCCGCGCAGGAACAAATTATAAATTCAAATTGTTCTAATCGTTTGAATAATGATTTGATTCTTTATTTTGTTAGTCTAAAAACAGAACACCAGAATTTCTGGTGTTCTTGTTTTTTTATTTATATGTGTTGTATGGCGGTGCAAAAAGCCGAATTTGTCAGTGTTTTTATAAATAAATACTGGACTTTTTAAATTATTACTGTAATAATAGGCATGTATTAGGTATATATATGAAGTTAAATATAAAAAAATCTTGGATGTAAAGGGTGCGACCGAACAGAATTCATGACGGACGCACTAAATTTGCGTCCGTTTTTTAATAAATAACGCAATAAAGGAAAAAAGTAATGCCAGAAAACCAAACTATATCAACAAATGAATTAGAAGCAAGACTGCAAAAGGCTGAAAATATCCGCGCACGTGATGGTGTTGTGTGGAAAGATAAATTCGAACGTTCGCACAAAATTTGTGAAGCACGCGAATTACCAGATGATACAGAGGTTAAGTTGTGTGGTCGTATTACGGCTTTGCGCTGGTTGGGTAAATTGATGTTTGGTCGTATTTATGATATCGAAGGCGAAATTCAATTTTCTATGTCGCGTGAAGAAATTGGCGAAGAAGACTATAAATTTATGAAGGCTAATGTTGATATGGGCGATTTTATTGGTATTACCGGTGTTTTATATCATACAACGGCGGGTGAATTAACTGTCAAGGTATCGCATTATGAAATCTTGTCCAAGGCTTTGCGTCCGTTGCCTGAAAAATACCATGGGCTTACCGATATGGAAACACGTTATCGCCAACGTTATTTGGATATTGTTTCCAATCCAGAATCCAGAAACGCATTATATGGTCGTTTCAAAATGACACAAAATCTGCGCGATTTTATGAACAAACATGGATTTTTGGAAATTGAAACCCCAATTATGCAAAATATCGCGTCTGGGGCGGCGGCGCGTCCATTTACAACCCACCACAATGCGTTAAATGCAGATTTCCAATTGCGTATATCTCCGGAATTATTTTTAAAGATGTCTATTGGCGCGGGTTTTGATCGTGTGTATGAGGTTGCCAAGGACTTTCGTAACGAAGGTATGGACGCAATGCATTTGCAAGAATTTACTATGATTGAATGGTATGCGGCATATTGGGATTATAAAAAGAATATTCAATTTACATGGGAAATGGTTCAAGAACTGATTAGACAAGCGCGTGGAACATTACAAATCGAATACCAAGGAATCCAGTTGGATTTTTCAAAGTATGATATGATTGATTATACCGCGAAAATGAACGAATTGTTTGGTTGCAATATTTTGGATTTTGACGATGTTAATGTGTTGCGTAAAAAATTGGTTGATATGGGTATGTTCCCAATGAGTGAATTGGAAGATTTAAATTCTTTGGCGACATTGGTGGATTATGTTTATAAACGCAAGATTCGTGTGAATATTGTGCAACCGACTTTCTTGTATAATTATCCAACATATATGGTGCCTTTGGCGCGTCGCAGTGACGAAGATGTACGCAGATTGGATATGTATCAATTACTGGTTGCCGGTGGTGAATTGTGCAAAGGTTATTCGGAATTGGTAAATCCAATTCAACAGGCCAAGGCTTTCGAAGACCAGGCGCGCGATATTGCCAATGGTGAAGAAGAAGCATTTAATCCTGATAACGATTTTGTTCGTGCAATGGAACATGGTTTTCCGCCAATTTCTGGGGTCGGTATGGGTATTGACAGATTAACTATGATTGTGTATAACCAACCAACTGCACGTGATGTCGTGTTGTTCCCAATTATGAAATAACAGATATGCCACACCCGGAAAATGATGCTTTTTTACGAACCTCTGCGCGTGATGCGGAAAATATCGCAATCATAGATGATGCGTTGCGTGCTGGGCGTATTAATGACGAGGCCGCTGCCTATTTGAAAACTATGTATTCAAATGGTATGGATTGGTTTCGTGATGTTTTTCATTTTCTGGGGAAATGTTTGGGTGCGCCCAAGGCTGCGGTTGTGCCATATGACAAAACCACCAACACAGGCCTGCAAGTGCCAATGAAAATTGCAGATATCAATCCGTTGGAATCTTATTTGGTGCAACATCGTTTGGACGCAGACCCAATGCGAAATCAATTTTTTTCTTCGCGCGAACAATGCCAGATTGATTTGTCTGTGTCGTCAATTGTATCTGTGATTGTTGGCGCACAAAAAGATGTTAATCGTGCAATCGATAAAATTACTGGAAAATATTATAATGAATATCTGGACGCGGTATTGGGTGTCGTGCAAAATGTTTGTTGTTCAAAATTAGATAATCACTTGTTGTCCGGTCTGGAATCACAAATCCGGGAACGGTTTGCCGCACAATATATAACAAATGCGGCGGGTGTTGTTTTGGATTTGGTGCGTGGAATTGATGCAGAATTGGCGGTCAGTTTGGTTCGCGAATTGGATAAAATTAAAAAGCCTTATTTGCGTTTATATGATGTTTGGCGTATGAAGTGTTTGTTCGATTTGGTCCCCCAGGCGCGAACTTTTATTGAACGCACGACTGAATTGATGCCAGATAGGGTTTTGGATATCAGGGATAAATTTTATGATATTAAAAATCCGCGCAATTATCGTGATGCAAAAATTATTGTTAATATAGGCAAAGATGGACAAATCGTTCCAATGGAAATTATTTGCCAGGTTCGTAAATTTTTTAATGCTGAAATTAAAACGCATAAAAATTATGAAGATATCCGTATGAGTGATATTGATATAAATACCAAAGAACGCGAATCACGTGATTTTATGGAATCTGGGGTGCAACAATATAATTTGATGATATTGGATTGCCTGAACGATTTGTTTGAACGGGTGGGGTGGAATATTTTATATTCGCGCGACCATGAAAATTCTATGTTCGAAGGTTTTCCGGTTATTAACAAATTGTATTATCCGTCGCGTGTTATTGAATCATTGCGGTCTAAATTGATATTGGCGGTGGAAAACGAAATATTCCATATGCGCGATGTTCCGGCAAAATTAACAAAAGAGCAGGTCGTTAAAATCTATTTATATATGACACGATTTATTTTATCGGCGGCAATGCCATATTTGCGTGATGATTGGTCTGTGCCGCGTGATACCGATGCGGGCGAATTGTTTGATTTTGTTATGAAGGAAATTCAGCGTTATTATAAAAAATAGATTTTGTCAAATGGGGAAAGTGTCCAAACGTATTTCCTTGCGTTAAACTAAAAAAATCTTTAACATTAATACAGGTTCTGGAAAAACTTGTTCAGGACCATAACAAGCATAAGGAAAGGATTAGTTATGCGACAGGGAAAAGTAAAATGGTATAATGGTAAAAAATGTTTTGGATTTGTTAGTCCTGATGCGCCAAACGCAGATGGAAATATGGACGATGTGTTTGTTCATTCGTCTGCTTTGAAAGAGGCGGGTATTCGATTTTTAAATGAAAATGATATTGTCGAATTTGATGAAGAACCACGCAATGGTAAATTATCTGTGACAACAATTAAATTAATTCAACGCGACGAAGAGTCTGCGCGTCAATTCCAAGAACGCAGGGCCGAACGTCGTCGCGCACGCGAAGAACGCAAAAAACACGAAGAACAGACTGAACGCAAAGAAAAACGTGGTTTTGCGTTTTGGAAAAAATAAATTTTAATAAGTTTTTCGAAAAAAAATCGTCTGGAATTTGGGGACCAGGCGATTTTTTTAATATCTTGATTTTTTATGTTGGGTGCGCTATATATTTATCAATGAACCCAAGGGAGTAAAAAATGACCACTTTGTTGATAGTTTTAGGTGTTTTGATTTTGTATGTTGTGTTTGTTTATAACGGTTTGATTGCACGTCGCAACCAGGCGCGCGAGGCATGGGCAACAATTGATACCCAATTAAAACGCAGATATGATTTAATTCCTAATTTGTTGGAATCTGTCAAAGGTGCGGCAAAACACGAAAAAGAAACTTTGAACGCGGTGATTTCTGCGCGTAATGCGGCAATGTCTGCAACAGGTGCCGCTGATAAAAGTGTGGCAGAAAATGCTTTGTCTGGGGCATTGAAAAATATTTTTGCCTTGGCAGAAAGTTATCCAAATTTAAAGGCAAATGAAAATTTCTTGGAATTGCAACGGGAATTGACTGATACGGAAAATAAAATCCAGGCCACGCGTCAGTTTTATAATACTGTGGTTATGGGATTGAATACCGCAATTGAACAATTTCCAACAAATATAATTGCCAGAATGTTTGGTATATTGCCTGAAAAACTGTTTGAAATTGATGATGCCGAACGTAAGGCACCAAAGGTTCAGTTTTAATGAATAATAGGTTTAATTTTTGCCCAAATTGTGCGGGTAAAAATATTCACAACATAAACATGCGTCGTTGGCAATGCGATGATTGTGGGTTTGTGTTGTATAATAATGTTGCCACAGCGGTTGCTGTAATCGTATTGAATAAAGCAGGGGGCGTTTTGTTCGAGGTTCGTGCCAAAGAACCAAAACGTGGTATGTTATGTTTGCCAGGTGGATTTGTGGAACCTGGTGAAACCACAGAACAGGCATGTGTTCGTGAATGTCACGAAGAATTAGGTGTTGATATAACAAATTTGGAATATTTGTGTACTTTCCCCAACACATATGAATACAAAGGTTTTCAATATAAAACCTGTGATGCGTTCTTTGTCGCAGAAATTGCGGATAACGCGAATTTCAATTTACAACCAGACGAGGTTGCCGCAGTTAAATGGTGTGCGTTGAAAAATAGGCAAGATTTATTGAATTTGCCAATTGCATTTGACAGTGCGCGTGACGCATTGAATTATTTTATAAATAAATATTGACAAAATAATTTTTTAGACTATAATATATGGCGCATAATCAAAAAAGGATAAAATATGCGTGCAAATTTTGAAGAAAGAGTGACAGCATTAGAAGAAAAGTTGATGGCATTAAAAAACAATATTGATGCTACAAATGAAATTTTCGCGTTTTTGGATAATAATGGAACGTGTGTTTCTGTGTTAAATGAAACACCGCTGATGAAAGAATATGCAATGGAACATGTTGTTGATGGCATTCATTGTGCAAGAAAGATTAAATTCTGTGGAACAAATGTTCAAATTGATGAAATATGGAATTTTGAAAAATCTGGTTATATGTCATGGAAATGGGGCTGGGTTCGCAACGCATTGGAAAAACAGATAAAAAAACAGGAAAAAGCCCAAACTCGTGCCATAAAAAAACAGCACAGGGCCCAGAAACGCGCGGAAACGATGATGAATTTGCGTAAAAAATTGGCAGAACGCGTATTTGGCGATAATTCTTTGTAAAAAAATACAGAAAATGCTTGCTTTTCTGGTAAAAATGGTTTAATATACGCACCGCTGGGTAATCAGAACTGATTAAACGGCGGTGCTTTTTGGTCCCGCACGCGATAAGGATTCTGTGAAACACTTGGCACAATAAAAACCAAAAACAAAAGGATAAATTATGGCAAGAGCCGGTGCAAAACGTAGCACACGTAAATTGAAAATCGCCCGTTCTTTGGGTGTGAATTTGTGGGGACAGGCAAAATCTCCATTTAATAAACGTAAATATAAACCTGGACAACATGGTCCAAC
>ODAI014402231.1_pt1 | contig 24738 bp, 15 predicted proteins | sample 1539321 | NCBI WGS metagenome assembly ODAI01 (sample SAMN02144231, study PRJEB22623) | gut metagenome | biome: sheep rumen | host: Ovis aries | place: New Zealand
CGACCGCCTCGTGGAGAACGTCAACTATTTCCGCGACAAGATGATGGCAGCAGGCTTCGACATCAAGCCCACACAGAGCGCCATCTGCGCCGTGATGCTCTACGATGCCAAGCTTTCGCAGGTCTTCGCAGCCAAGATGCAGGAAGAAGGCATCTACGTCACCGGCTTCTACTATCCCGTTGTGCCGAAGGGCGAGGCCCGCATCCGCGTCCAGCTCTCCGCCGGCCACAAGCGCGAACACCTCGACAAGTGCATCGCCGCCTTCATAAAGGTCGGTAAAGAGCTCGGCGTGCTGAAGTAAAAGAAGCCAACTGCCTATATAATAGAGAGGGAATGTCAAAATAAACGACATACCCTCTTTTATGTTTTAACCACGAATTACACGAATAGAAGCTGCGAACTCCCTGACTCCCTGACTCCCTGACTCCTTAGAGACTTAAAGCCGTGACCAAGAAGAAAATGTCTAAGGAGTTTAGGAGGAGAGGAGTTTATGAACCACGAATTACACGAATTTATAATTAAACATGCATCTGTTGTGAAGATGTAGTGCATGTCTCCACCAAGCATAGAATGTTTCACATTGCAAATGAACGAACTTTTCCCTAAACTGCAAAACTTTTCCTAAAGAAAAAGCACAGAGGCAGGCGAACCGTGTCGCCTGCCTCTATGCTATGTTAAGGATTAAAGTTTAATGCCTTGGGGTTCTCTGCATTACATCTTACGTCTGACATCTTACTTCTTACATTAGACGTAAGTCTGCTACCACTCCTCGTCCCAAAGGTTCACGCCTTTCACCATAGCTTCACCGCCTTCGGTGGCAGACTTGTCGCTCAGGGATGCTGTATCACCAGATTCCTTGATATCCAGGGGTGATGAAGCAATGATGTTGTTCATCGAGAGAGCTACTGCGAGCATCTCTGGTGTGATATATGTCTTTTTCATTGTTGTCTTCTTGTTTAAAGTCCTTAAGGTCCCTAAAGTCCTTAGAGACCCTAAGGTCCTTATTTTTTATTTCAAAATCTTGGCTTTGCCGAGATTGCTCACGCTCGATAAAGCATGAGCAAGCTCAGCTTTATTCTCACTTAACCGCAATCTTCTTGCCATTCACGATGTTGATGCCCTTCTGTGTCTTGCTCAAGCGCTGACCGGCGAGGTTGTAAATGACCTTAGAGTCATTAAGGTCCTTAGAGTCCTTAAGGTCGCTAATGCCTGTAGCATCGTCTTCCAGGTCGATGGCGAAGCTCTTCACACCAACACCATTCGCAACGTGGATGTAAGCGCGGTTTGTAGCAACAGTGTTGTTGTTGGCCTTGTAGAAGCCAATGCCATCATCTCCGTTGAAGAGGATGTAGTTCTGGTTATCGGCAGCATAAGTTACTGCAACACCTGTACCGCGAACAAAGACATTGCCTGTCACATCATCGGCTGTGCCAGTGAGGGGCACATCTACTGTTGCACCACCATCAGCATAGAGCAGAACACCTGTGTTAGCCGGAACCTTATCAATCTGTGTGAACGACAGAGTACCTTCACTTTCTGTTGCATAGAAAGCCTTGATGCCGGAGCCTGTGAAGTCAAGAGCATTGTCACTTGCATAGGTAGCATAGCTAAGATTGCCTACTGAAACAGATTCTGAAGCCGTACCTACATACTCCAAACGGAAGTTATCGAAGATTACAACATGGCTACCTGTTATGCTGGGAGATTCCACTCCAAGCGTCAGTTCGCCATTGCTGCCGACTGTGCAGATGACGCTGTTCCAATAACAGCCTACCTGGAAATACTCTGGGTTATCAAATGTGTTTTCGGGAAGGCGTGATGTCCAAGGCAGAACATCTTCCGAAGAGCGCTCAACGAGTGCAACCTTTTGTCCGTTTGCCACGAGACAAGCCTTGTTGGCAGCATCGCCACCATTATTGTAGCCCTGCACCTTGACGCGATAGCTGCCAGGAGTCAAGCCTGTCACGGTCTGTGTCCAAGAGAACTCATCGTTCCATGAAACGCCATAGATATCACAGACAAAGTCTGCGTGGTTGTCACCACGACCCATGATAATCTTTCGGCCGTCATTATAAAGATAGTTGGCATGGTTGCAGGTCCAGTCCAGTTCTTCGGAATCCTGGTTAGTTCCTTCCTTACGTTCGCGCTGGTTGAAGCCAGGCATCTTAATCTTGTAGGTCAAATCCACAGGATTCGACGTTGATGCTGTTGCCATTGCAGCGGCAGCCATTTCATCGCGCTGTGCTTCGGTAACGAATATCCACTGGTTGTAGGGGTCGTCAGCACCTGTACGGTCGGTATTAACTCGTGCGTATGAGGAAGAAGCAAAGCCTACCAAGTTTTTCGTTCCATAACCATTGCCGCTATTGTCGCCGGTATTGCTACCATTTCTTGACCAAGTGTAGATACCTTGTTCGGCATTCTGCTTCCAGAACTTCCAACCATTGCCATCAGTGTCGCAAAATCCTTCATGGTTCAGTTGTCCACCTGAGCCCCAGTTACCATTGAAGAGCCAAGTAAAGACACTATTGTAGCGACCACTTTCATAGTCGTTCTTTGGCGTTGTTACCTTGATGCCGGGGAAACCTACTGCAGCATGAGTGCAGTGTTCATCACCACCACAGAACCAGCGGCCTGTACCTACATTATATACATAGAAGCCATCTGCGCGGTCATTGACGATGGTTCCGTAGTTGTTGTCATTAGTTCCAACGACAGACTCACTAACCATCGTGAAGATGGTGGGCTGAGAACTTGTTTCGGCATAATGCTGCTTCACACTAATGATAACAGCATTCAGTTGACTTGCCACATCAGTCGAGATTCCATTTACAAGATAATCCTCTTGTGCGCTCACGTCAACACCCCTTGCCTTAGCATATGCTACAGAGGGACGGAGCACACTTACATCGGCTGCCTCAGCTGCCTCAAGTGCGCTGTGCAAATCGTGTGCAGCCTGAGAGAGTTCATCCGTGTCCTCAGAACTTCTTGCAGCTTTTGCTGTTGCAAGGGCACTTGCAAGGGCACTTGCAAGAGCATCTGTGGTATCACCATTATATGCTTCTGCAGCAGTGATGTTATTGTTGAGGGTTTCAAGATACGGACCGAGGTCAACCACAGGACCAAGGTAGGTAAGCTTAAAGTTATCAAGTATCACCCAATCGTATGCAACAGAGCCAGTCTTTTTGACACCAATTGTCAAGATACCATCAGTTACTATTACTTGGATGGGGTCATTGACGTATGCCTTCTCGATGTTCATAGCACGCTGAGCTGTCTGCATGTCGTTAGGGAAATAATAACGTTTTAGACGTGTAAAATTCCAACAATCTGGGCCAGTCTTTGCCGAAGTATGTGTCTCATCAATGATAGAACGCAGGTCTGCCTCCGTTGCATTTGCAAAATACTTTGCCCTGATGACTTCTGTTCCGGCATCGTGGAGAGCCTCTATACATGTCTCGTTTGTACAGCCGCGGTCGTTAAAGTCAGTATTGTCACCAGCCATTCCGTCGCGGTAGTAGCCTTGTAACTGAAGCTCATACTTACCATTTGGGACATCATTTATCACTTGGCTGATTTGAACATTGTTGCCAGAGTTCCAGCTTTCCATAATCATGCTGCCACGACCCCAGTCGCCGTTAACATCACCGCCACGAGCCCAGCTTCCGGTGAGCTTCCAACTGCTGTAACGGCTGTCGTTGTTGGCGAAGTCAGAACTCTTCACGAGCCATGATGCATCCATAGGACTGGACTCTGTTGCGACAGCCATCTTTTCAAGACGCTCCTCCTTTGTTACAATCTGCCAAGTATTATTCTTTGTGCCTTCGTTTGCCTGGTTCTCCAGATAGTAGTTACTTTCTGTCTCTTCAGTGAAAAGGTTCTTTGCCTTGTAGGTGCGCACATAGTTCCTTGCACCTAAGACTGTGCCGGAGCAGGAAATTGTTACAGCATTGGACACACTGCCAACGGTAACGCTCTCAAATACCCAGACGTCATTGTCGTTGGCATCGAGATACAAGTTCTCATGATTGATAGAGCCACGACCGAACTTCGCATTAATCTTATAGCCTGCTCCATCGGCATTCAACTGGAAGTCAATGCCGCGAGTACCCAGCTGGCCGCGAGTGTGCCAATCGTTAGTTGTACGGTCGTTGTTCTGAAGCCAAAGGCCAGACTCTACGTTGTAAAGATAGTAGTCTTTGCCCGATTCGATGTCGTTAACTGCGACACCCGTGTAAGGGCTTGTTTGTGCCCATGCGCCTAAGGTCAGCGCGGACAGCATAAGGAAAAGTATTCCTTTTTTCATAAGATATAATTGTTTAGGGTTAATAAATGTCTTTTTTACCTATTACTTATATATGTGTGCGTACGCACGACGGATGCAAATATAGGTGTTTTTATGATAGCCCACCCAACTTTTGCCTGATTATTTTGCCAATTGGCAGAAAATCGTACAAAAACAAAGGCAAAATAGTATGTAAAAGAGCCCCTTAGGCAGTCTTTAACCGTTAAATTTTAACCGTTAACCGTTATTCGCGGAGCTCGGATGTGGATTTGTCTTTAACCGTTAAACTTTTTCCGCGCATAAAAAGCGCGCCTTTGTGCTAAAGCATCAAAGAAGGCTGCAAAGCAGTCTCGACGCAGTCAACCGTTAACCGTTATTCTACTCTGTCATCAGTAAGAATCGTTTTCGAGTTTTTTGTGTTTTTCGATGTTTTCGGAATAAAAGCTTTTGCCCCTTTGGGGCGAGGGTGGCCCAAACGCAAACAACCCAGGGCGCATGCCCTGGGCTGATAGCTTGTTGCCCTTTCAGGGCGCTTCTGCAATCCTCTTGCCCCTCGCTCCCTCATTAGTTTCCGTTCTCGGAGAGGAACTTGATGCGGACGAGTTTTATTTCCTCTTCGGTGTACTCGTCTTCGTCGTCGGCAAACTCATCGAGGGCGTCGTCGATGTCGGGGTCTTCTGCTTCGCGGAAGTAGTCGTAGATGTCCTGCATGTGGTCGTCGTCCATGACCTCGCGGATGTAGTAGTCGAGGTTGAGCTTTGTTCCGCTCTCGACCATGCTGTATATTTCGTCGAGCAGCTCGTCGAGGGTCATGCCTTTGGTGCGGGCTATCTCTTCGAGATCGACTTGTCGGTCGATGGAGGTGATGATGCTGACTTTATCGGCGCTCTTGTTGACGACAGTGCGTATGCGGAAGTCTTCGAAGCGGTCTATCTCGTTCTCCTCGCAGTAGCGTGCGATGAGCTGCACGAACTCTGCTCCGTAGCGGTTTGCCTTGCCTTCGCCGACGCCTTTGATGTTCTTAAGTTCCTCGACGGTTGTGGGATATGACGTTGCCATATCCTCGAGCGACGGGTCTTGGAAGATGACGTAAGGAGGCAGGTTCTTGCGGCGGGCCACGTCGCGGCGCAGGTCTTTGAGCATGGCGAAGAGTGTCTCGTCGAGGACTGATGTGCCTTCGCCCATAGCGTCGTTGAAGTCGTCGAACTCGCGGTCTTCGGTGATGTAGAACTCTTCGGGGTCTTTCATGTAGTCGTGTCCTGCCGGTGTGATGCTGAGCAGGCCGTAGTTCTCGATGCCTTTCTCGATGTAGCCTGATATCATGGCCTGACGTATGCCGGCATTCCAGAAGGTTGCTTCGTGGTCGTCGCCGCAACCGAAGCAGTTGAGGAGTTCGTGGCGATGTGCGATGACGTCGTCCGTCTCGTTGCCCACGAGGATGTCGATGACGTGCTGTGTCTTGAAGCCTTCCTTGATGGCATTGATGACTTTGAGCACTTGCAGGAGTTCGCTGACGGCTTTGACGCGCTCCTTCGGATGCAGGCAGTTGTCGCACTTGCCGCAGTTGTCGGGCTCGTATTCCTCGCCGAAGTAATGCAACAGGAACTTGCGTCGGCAAACGGATGTCTCGGCATAGGCTGCTGTCTCTTGCAGGAGCTGTCGGCCGATGTCCTGCTCTGCAACGGGCTTGCCCTGCATGAACTTCTCGAGTTTACGCAGGTCGTGTGGCGAGAAGAATGTGAGGCAGACGCCTTCGCCGCCGTCTCGGCCGGCGCGTCCCGTCTCCTGATAGTAGCCTTCGAGGCTCTTGGGTATGTCGTAATGGATGACGTAGCGCACGTCGGGCTTGTCGATGCCCATACCGAAGGCAATGGTGGCGACGATGACGTCGATACGCTCCATGAGGAAGTCGTCCTGCGTCTGGGCTCTGTCTGCCGACTCCATGCCGGCATGATAAGCGCGCGCCTTGATGTTGTTGGCACGAAGCATCTCGGCCAGTTCCTCGACACGGCGGCGGCTTAGGCAATAGATGATGCCGCTCTTGCCTTTGTTCTGGAGCACGAAACGCGTGATGTCCTTATCCACATCCTTCGTCTTGGGACGTATCTCATAGTAGAGGTTCGGTCGGTTGAACGAGCTCTTGAACTCGGCAGCATCAGGTATGCCCAAGTTCTTCTTGATGTCCGTCCGCACCTTATCTGTGGCCGTTGCCGTCAGAGCAATGATGGGAGCTGAGCCTATCTGCTCCACAAGCGGACGGATGTTGCGATACTCGGGGCGGAAGTCGTGGCCCCATTCCGAGATGCAATGTGCCTCATCGACAGCATAGAACGATATCTTCGTGCCGGCCAGGAAGCGTATGTTCTCCTCCTTCGTCAGCGACTCAGGTGCAACATAGAGCAGTTTCGTGCGTCCAGCAATGACGTCTTCCTTCACTGCATCTATCTGCACCTTGCTGAGGGATGAGTTGAGGTAGTGGGCAATGCCGTCGTCGTCGGTAACCTGACGTATGGCATCCACTTGATTCTTCATCAGGGCAATGAGCGGAGAGACCACGATGGCCGTGCCTTCACTGATAAGTGCCGGCAACTGATAGCACAAGGATTTGCCTCCGCCGGTAGGCATCAGCACAAAGGTGTCCTTGCCGTCGAGGAGGTTACGAATGATGGCTTCCTGGTCGCCCTTAAAGGAGTCAAAACCAAAATAATGCTTTAGTTGATCAGTCAGGTTAATCTCTGTCATTTAGGTGGTGTTAGAACATAGCTAATGACAAAGATACGTCTTTTTACGCAAACCACCAAATGTTTTTATAAGAAAATGAAAGAAGAAGCCTCCATTTTTTTATGACAACAGACAACAGTCAACGGACAACAGAGTAGAAAAATTCCTATTCATGTTGTCCGTTGACTGTTCTTGGTGCTCCCGGAAGTCTGTTGTCTTATTTCATTTTCTCACTCTTTGCGATCTGCTGCTCGGCATACTGACGCGTGATGACAAGTTCCTTCTCTTTTCCCGACGGGGCGTTGTACTGTGCCTCAATCATGATGGTCTCCATGATGCTGCGCAAGCCACGGGCGCCAAGCTTATACTCGACGGCCTTATCAACAATGTAGTCGAGCGCATCGTCATCGAAGGTGAGTTTGATGCCATCCATCTGGAAGAGCTTCTGCTGCTGCTTGACGAGCGAGTTCTTTGGCTCCGTCAATATGTTTCGCAAGGCATCACGGTCCAATTGGTCGAGGTAGGTCAGCACCGGCAGACGTCCGATTATCTCGGGAATAAGGCCGAAGCTCTTCAAGTCCTGTGGCACGATGTACTTCATCAAGTCCTTCGTATCAATTTTCTGCTGGTTTTGCACGCTGTCATAACCCACGACATGAGTGTTCAGGCGTTGTGCTATCTTGCGCTCTATGCCGTCGAATGCACCGCCACAGATGAAGAGGATGTTACGGGTGTCGACATGTATGTAGTCCTGGTCGGGATGCTTGCGGCCACCTTTAGGCGGCACGTTGACGATGGAGCCTTCGAGCAACTTGAGCAGTCCCTGTTGCACGCCTTCGCCGCTGACATCACGTGTGATGCTTGGATTGTCTTGCTTGCGAGCTATCTTGTCTATCTCGTCGATGAAGACGATGCCTCGCTCTGTAGCAGCCACATCGTAGTCTGCCACTTGCAAAAGGCGCGTCAAGATGCTCTCGACGTCTTCTCCGACATAACCTGCCTCGGTGAAGATGGTGGCGTCCACAATGGTGAAAGGCACATTGAGTTGCTTGGCGATGGTGCGAGCCAGCAGCGTTTTGCCTGTGCCAGTAGGCCCTACCATGATGATGTTGCTCTTCTCAATCTCCACTCCGTCGTCGTCCACCTTCTGAGCCAGACGCTTGTAGTGATTATAGACGGCAACCGACAGGTAACGCTTGGCGCTGTCCTGACCGATGACATACTGGTCGAGGAAGGCCTTGATGTCGCGAGGCTTGGGAATCTCCTTCATGTCGAGAGCCATGTCATTGCCTTTCTTCGGATTTACCCTGCTGCCCAAGTTCTCACGGACTATATGTTCTGCCTGACGAGCACACTCGTCGCAGATGAAGCCGTTCAAGCCCGTCAGCAGCATTGCCACCTCGTCTTCGCTGCGTCCACAGAACGAGCAACGATTCTTTTTCTTGCCTGTCATCCCTTATCTATAATCCTTAATCTTTAATCCTGCTTGCGTGTCATCACACGGTCTATCATGCCGTATTCCTTGGCCTCTTCAGCAGTCATCCAGTAGTCGCGGTCGCTGTCTGCCCAAACTTTGTCGAAGTCGGTATGTGAGTGCTCTGCAATGATGGTGTAGAGCTCCTTCTTGAGCTTCTGAATCTCGCGAGCCGTTATCTCGATGTCGCTTGCCTGACCTTGAGCACCACCCATCGGCTGATGAATCATGACGCGACTGTGCTTCAGCGCGCTGCGCTTTCCTTCCTTGCCGGCCACGAGCAATACTGCGGCCATACTGGCAGCCATGCCTGTGCAGATGGTAGCCACGTCGCTCGAGATGAACTGCATGGTGTCGTAGATTCCCAAGCCTGCATGTACACTGCCACCAGGGCTGTTGACGTAAATGCTAATGTCCTTGCCTGGGTCGGTACTATCCAGGAAGAGCAACTGAGCCTGCAAGGTGTTGGCAGTATAGTCGTCGATCTGCGTGCCGAGGAAGATGATGCGGTCCATCATCAAACGGCTGAAGACGTCCATCTGCGTGACGTTCAACTGGCGCTCCTCAAGGATGTAGGGATTGAGGTACTGGTTTTGCATACTGACCACGTCGTCGAGCACCATGCTGTTAATTCCCATGTGTCGGGTGGCGAACTTACGAAACTCTTTATCCATAATTACACATTATATATAATAATGCGCACGCGCGCAAGGGCACGTACGCACTATTTCATTTCTCAATATTACTTTTTCTCTGAGAGTTTGCGGAACTCTTCCATTGTGACTTCCTTAGTCTTCAATGTGACAGCTTCCTTGGCCTTTGCTGCCATGAGGTTCTCGACGGTGCGCTCCACGAGGCCTTGTGCCTGCTGCTCGTTCTTGAGCATCTCGGCAGCGTAGCTGGTGATGGACTCTTCGGGAAGGTTCACCATGCCATACTGAGCAAACTGTAAGCGAGTGAAAGTCTTGGCTGTCTCGAGCACATCTTCGTGCTGAACCTTTACCTCGAGCTGGTCGCAAATCTGTTCCTTGGCAAGGTGCCAGAGCAATTCGGGCAGGCTCTTCTCGAAGTTATCATCGACGTACTCCTCGCCCTTATCTGCGTTGCGGAGCTTCATGAAGCGCTTCAGAAGTGCTTCGGGGAAGTCAACCTTGCCGACGCGACCCAGGATGTACTCGCGCAGGTCTTGTGTGAACTGATATTCAGACTCGCTCTGGAAGTTCTTCTTGATGTCGTCGGCAATGAACTTGCGGAACTCTTCCTCACTCTTCACCACGCCCTTGCCGAGCACTTGGTCGAAGAGTTCCTGGTTCACCTTAGCAGGCTCGAAACGCATAATCTCGCTAATCTGGAAGTTGAAGTTCGACTTCATTTCCTCTGCCTCTTCCTTTGTGATGTGAAGCAGGCTGGCGAGTTCGGTTGCGCTGCCGTCGTATGCCTTTGCAGGATTGAAGGTGATGACGTCACCCAGCTTGGCACCTTCGAACTTTGCCTTCTCCTTCTTGTCCTTCATGTACTCGGGGAGCATGACTGCATCCTCGACGGTGATGCCGTCCTTGAGCGTGTTGTTCTTTGTGTTGAGCTGTGTGAGTGTGCCCTTCACCATATCGCGAGCCTCGTATGTCTCAGCCTTGACGTGCTGACCGCCACGCTGGCAGTAGCTCTGCACCTGCTGATCGACGAGAGCGTCATCAACCTTGATGTCGTAGTACGTCAATTTGTCTTTTTTGGAGAGCTTAGCGTCGAAGTCGGGAGCGAGTGCGATGTCGAAAGCGAAGGTGAAGTCGTCCTGTGCCTCGAAGTCCATCTTGGGAGTCTTCTCTTCGTTTGGAAGAGGTTCGGCCAGCATGTTGATCTTGTTCTCGCGAATGTACTTGTTGATTTCTTCGCTGAGGAGTTTGTTGATTTCCTCTGCCTTAATCTCAGCACCGAAACGCTTTTGTATGAGTGATGCTGGCACCTTGCCTGGGCGGAAGCCTGGCAGGCTTGCTTTGTGACTGAAGTCCTTCAGTGCCTTCTTTACCTTTTCTTCGTAGTCTTTCTTCTCGATGTTTAGGGTAAGCAGGGCGCTCACCTTGTCGACGTTCTCAAATGAAATCTTCATTGTCTATATTTGTGTTTAAAAATTGTCCTTTTCTTCTAAAGCGGGTGCAAAGGTACAATAAAAAGTTGAAAGTTGAAAGTTTAGCGTTAATAATTTGTTATTTCACTTCGATTGGCAGCAGTTTGACACCGCTATCAGGTGTGAAGTCGATGCCCAGAATAGAGGCAATCGTAGCAGCAACCTGCTGAGTCTGGAAGGGACCGCATTCCTTTGTCTCGCCCAAAGCATCGATGCCTTTGCCCAAGAGCATAATCCAAGTCGCTTCGGAACCTTTCGTGCTGCTTCCATGACTGCCCCACTCATTGCCGAAGCCTCGTCCATGGTCGCAAGTGATGAGGTAGGTTGTCTTGCCCTTGTAGAACTTGTCGGACTCGCAAGCCTCGTAGATGTCGCGGATGAAAGCGTCGGTCCCGCGGGCTGCATCGAGGTAGAGGTCGTACTTGCGGGCATGTGCCCACTCGTCGCAATCGCCGAAGGATATCCACATCACCTTCGGATGGTCGTTCTTCAATGTCTCAAGGGCGTAGGCGAAGGTGAAGGCGTCGAAGTGTTCGCTTTGCCAGTAGCGGGGCATTCCCTCCATCATTCGCTCCACGAGTTTCAGCTGGGGCGTCTGCATCTTGGCGACGGGTGCCTCGTACGACACGCTGGCTGGGATGCCTGCCTGTTCGTTGTGGATGGCGAAGCGCGTTGATTTCCAAGAGCCGTACATGACGACACTGCCCTTGTATCGAGGGTCCTCGCCTGCTGCCTCCAGTACATTCCGGTGGGGATTGTTGACGGGGTCGTTGCTACGGATAGCATCATCGACCATACCCGTCATCATTTCCGAATAGCCGGGATAGGAGATGTTGGTCTTGTTGGCAAGGTGCATGATGCTGTTGACGTTTCTGTTGCCAATGAGAAGGCCTTTCTTTGCGATAGTGCTCCAGGTGAAAGGCATCAGCGCCTCGCGTCTTTCTTCAGGCGTAGCCCGCCAATAAGTCTCACGACACTGATTCACGTTGCGCACTTGTTTGGAGTCCGTGAGGATATTCTCTTCAGCTCCTTGGAAGACTTCCTGCCAACGCAGGCCATCGATGGTAATGACAATCAGACGATTGTCTTTGCTGCCCTTTGCAAGAACCAGCATGGGCAGAACGGATAAAAGAATTAAAATGATTCGTCTCATAGTTTTAGTTTTTTGTTTGAAAGTTTTTTCATGTTGACTGGAGTCAAGCTAAAACTTCTCATGTGAAGTTTCAAAACTTCTGCAGAGAAGTTGCCCAACTTCTGCAGAGAACTTTGCGAACTTCTGCAGAGAACTTTGCGAACTTCTCTGCAGAAGTTTACGAAGTTGACTGGCGTCGACCTGTCGGTTCTCATGTTACGCTTTTCCCGTTTCCATCCTTTCCTCTTCCATTTGCTGGAAGTCCTTGAAACGAAGGACGAAGTTCCTGGTCAAGTACTTATCGAGGACGACAGGGTTGACACTCAACTCCTGAGGTGTTCCGTGGAAGAGAATCTGCCCCTCGAACAGGAGGTATGCACGGTCGGTTATGCAGAGGGTCTCCTCCACATTGTGGTCCGTGATGAGGACACCGATGTTCCTCTGTTTCAACTTCCACACGATATATTGTATGTCCTCCACGGCAATCGGGTCAACGCCGGCAAAGGGTTCGTCCAGCATAATGAACTTCGGATCGATGGCAAGGCAGCGAGCAATCTCAGTCCTGCGTCGTTCGCCACCACTCAACTGGTCGCCCAGGTTCTTGCGAACCTTCTCGAGGTGGAACTCGCTGATAAGGCTTTCGAGCTTCTCGCGCTGTTCCTCGCGAGGCTTATCCGTCATCTCCAGCACGCTGGCAATATTGTCCTCGACACTCATCTTGCGGAAGACGCTGGCTTCTTGCGCAAGGTATCCGATGCCCAGACGAGCCCGCTTATAGACAGGAAGGTCGGTTATCTCTTCGTCGCCCAAGAAGATATGGCCGTCGTTTGGCAGAACAAGGCCTGTCGTCATATAGAAAGAGGTGGTCTTGCCCGCGCCATTTGGTCCGAGCAGGCCGACAATCTCGCCCTGACGAACATCGAAACTGACGTTGTTCACCACAGTTCGCTTGCCATAAATCTTTACCAAGCCTTCGCTTCTGAGCTGCAATGATTGGTTTTCCATTGAATAATTTTTATGGAGTTAAAGAAGTTAAAGAAGTTATCGTTCGCTTCGCCTCGCTATGGAAGTTAAAGGACAATAGATTTCAGAGACGGCATTCAAGATGCAAAAGCAATTGTCCTTTAACTTCTTCTAACTCCTTTAACTTCTTTAACTTCCTCATTTTTGATTCTGTTCTTCCTTGACCTTCCTCAGCAGGTCGCTGGCGAAGATGAAGGAGTTAAGTCTTTCATTGGTCGAGCCCATTATCTGGTCCTTCGAGCCTTCCCATTCCTTGTGACCATCGCAGATGAAGAGGATACTCTCGCCTATGCCGAGCACCGAGTTCATGTCGTGTGTGTTGATGATGGTCGTCATGCCATATTCGTGCGTGATGCTACTGATCAGGTCGTCGATGACAAGGCTTGTCTTGGGATCGAGACCAGAATTAGGCTCGTCGCAGAACAGGTACTTGGGGTTCAAGGCAATTGCTCTTGCTATGGCGACGCGCTTCTGCATACCACCACTTATCTCGCCCGGCATCTTGTCTTCGGCTCCTTTCAAGTTCACCCTCTCCAGACAGAAACGTGCTCGTTTTACTCTGTCCGACAAGTTCATATCAGAGAACATGTCGAGGGGAAACATGACATTCTCCAAGACCGTCATGGAGTCGAAGAGTGCAGCACTCTGGAAGATCATGCCCATCTCGCGACGCATCATGACGCGCTCCTTTTTGTCCATCGTCACGAAGTCGCGTCCGTCGTAAAGAATCTTGCCTTTCGTAGGTGTGAAGAGGCCGACGATGTTCTTCATCAGCACAGTCTTGCCGGAGCCCGACTGACCGATGATGAGGTTCGTCTGCCCGTCGCGGAAAGTCATATTGATGTCGGAGAGGATGTCTCGACCATCGAAACTCTTGTATAGATGCTGAACCTCTATCATGACTACGACAATAATGAAGTTAGGAATATGTCAGAGAAAAGAATCAACATACTGCTCGACACAACAGCATTCGTGCTGGCCTTGCCCACATCGAAACTGCCTCCCTCCACGAAGTAACCGTGATAGGATGCCACGCTACTGATGATGAAAGCGAAGAAGATGCTCTTGATGATGCTCATCCAGACGTACCATTGATTGAAACTATGCAGCAAACCGATGGTCAAATCGTCTGGTGTGATGATGCCTGCAATCGCCGTTGCATACGCTCCCACAAAGCCTGCCACGATGCTGAAGACAACCAGGAAAGGTATCATCGTCATCATGCCCACCACCTTTGGCAGGATGAGGAACGAAGCGGAGTTCACGCCCATTATCTCTAAGGCGTCGATCTGCTGCGTCACACGCATGGTGCCTATCTCTGAGGCTATGTTAGAGCCAACCTTGCCGGCAAGGATAAGACACATGATACTCGAGGAGAACTCGAGCAACATAATCTCTCTGGTGGTGTATCCCGTCGTGAATGTCGGCATCCACGGGCTTTGGATGTTGAGCTTGATCTGTATGCAGATGACGGCTCCGATGAAGAAACTAATCAAGAGCACAATGCCGATGGAATCGACACCAAGCGAGCCCATCTCACGGACATACTGTCGCATGAACATCCGCCACCTTTCGGGAATGCTTAAAACGCGTCCCATCAGTTGCAAATACCTGCCAAAGGCAGCCAGCCACTTCGTGATAAACATAGCTTCTCTAAACTCTAAACTTTCAACTCTAAACTATTGCTGCGGCGTTTCCATGCCGACAACAAGGCGGTTGCCGCTGCCGAAGATTTGCTGTGCCACCTGCTTGATGTCCTCCACGGTCACGCCCTGCACGCACTCCTCGTAGCCTTCGACGAACTCCTGGTTGTAGCGCGTCTTCGAGACGAGGCTGTTCATCCAATAGCCGTTGTCCTTCAAGTCCTCCTGATGCGAACGAAGCATGTACTCCTTTATCTTGCCGAGGTTCTCTTCAGAGGGTCCCTTCTCCATCATCTCCTTGATGCCATTGCTGATGACAGACGTCATGGCCACACGCTTTTCGGGAGCCGTTGGCAGGACAATCTGCACCATTGCAAGTTCTTCTGGGTAATCGACAAGGTTTGCACTTACAGGCACGCCATAAGCTCCGCCTTCGTCCTCGCGAACAGTCTCCGTGTAGAGCATCTGCATGGCTTGCTGGAGCATATCGACAAGGATGTCGCTCCTCAGCGTCTCCTTCATGAGGGTATGGTAGATGAAGACGTTCAGGGAGTTGGGCGTGTCTTGCTCCTTCGTGAAGTAGCACTCGCGTTCGCCCTTCGTCATGCGTTGGTCGATAATCTTGTAAGCCTCTTTCTTGCCCTTAGCAGGCAACGCGCCAAGATACTTCGCAAGCAAGGGAGCGACAGAGTCGGCATTAACATCGCCCACAAGATAGTACTCGAAGTCGCCTGCATTGGCAAAGCGCTCACGATACATCTCGAGCAAACGGTCGTAGTTGATGCGGTCGAGGTCTTCTTCCTTGAATCGCTTAGCACGGACATTATTATTATAAACCACGCTGATGACGCTATCCTGCAGAGCCGTCTGCGGATTGAGGTCTTGGTTCTTCAAAGCATTGCGCGTGCGTTCCATCGCAGAAGTGAAGGCATCATCATCACGACGAGGTGAGGTGAAGTTGAGGTAAACAAGTTGGAGCATCGTCTCGATGTCTTTCTTCACACAATTGCCTTCAATGGCTTCTGAGCGGGCACCAACGCTGGCAGAAGCACCTGCCTGTATGCCGGCAAGCTTCTTGTTGAGTTCGATGGCAGAGAAGTTGCCCAAGCCGCCTTGACGCACGAGACCGATGTTGCTGGAGTTAACGTACTCGTCATTGCTGTAAAGGCTGTTGCCGCCCCAAGATGTTGCACGGAAGATAATCCTGTTGGGGCTATAGTCGGTCTGCTTGACGTGAATCTTCATGCCGTTGCTCAGGGTGATAAGCTTAGCGCCATAGATGTCGTCGGTAATCTTCTTGACCTTGACTTTGCTCTTGAGTTCAGGCACGAGAGGCTCTGTGCTGACCTCTTCGGTGAAGGCTGCAATGTCTTCTCCATCGACCTCCTTCAATGCCGTCAGCACTTCCTGCTCTGTCGGGCAAACCAGTCCTTCCTTCTCTGGCATGAAGACGAGGATGGCGCGATTGTCTTCAGAGAGTTGAGAGATAGCCTGATTAATCATGTCCAAAGGAATGTTGGGCACAATCTGGTTCATCATCTGATGGCGCCACTCGATGCCTGCTGCAGGAACATTATCTATAAAGTGACGCACATAAGCACTCACCAGCGAGGTGTTTGTGCGCTTGTCGCGAGCCTCGTAGGCTGCGTCGATTTGTGACAGATACTCATCTTTGAAGCGTTGGTACTCGCTTTCTGTGAAGCCGCTTCTCGAGGCACGGAGCAACTCTCGGTAGGCTGCCTTGATGCCCTCGGCATAACGATTCTCCTTCATAGAGATATCGAGGGACAGAGCGTCCTTCGTCTTTGCCACAACATAGTCGCCAAAGCTAACGCCTGCACCCGAGAAGGGCGCATCAGCCTGACGCGTTATCTCGTTGAGGCGCTCGTTGAGCATGCCTGAGATGGCATCCTGCACAAAGTCGAGCGCAATGTATGCCATCGTGTTACGCATCTCACGAGGCAGCGGGTCGGTCTTGAACATGACGGATGCCATCATGCCTGTGAACTCTTTGTCCTTGCCGATGAAGACGAGCGGCTCCTTGTTGTCGGGCACGGGATAATCCTCGCGAACGGCAGCATCTGCTGGAGCGGGAGCGATGTCGGCAAACATCTCCTGCAACTTCTTCTCGATGGCTTCGGGGTCAACGTCGCCCACGATGACGAGGGCCTGCAGGTCAGGACGATACCACTTGCGGTAGTAGCTGCGAAGGGTCTCGTAGGGGAAGTTCTTCACAATCTCCATCGTACCGATAGGCATGCGCTCGGCATACTTGCTGTCCTTACAAATGGTGGGCAGTGCTGCCTCAATGAGTCTCAGCTGAGCGCTGCGACGTGCACGCCACTCCTCTTCGATGACGCCACGCTCCTTGTCTATCTCCTTGTCCTCGAGCAAGAGGTCGTGACTCCAGTCGTGCAGGATAAGCAGACAGGAATCGACGGCTCCGGCTATCTCAACATTGACGTTGTTGATGTTATAGACGGTCTCGTCGAAGGAGGTATAGGCATTGAGGTTCTCGCCGAACTTGACGCCGATGCGCTCCAGGTATTGCTTCAGGGCATCGCCAGGGAAATGCGTTGTGCCGTTGAAGCACATGTGCTCGAGGAAGTGAGCCAGGCCACGCTGGTCATCCTCTTCCTGCATTGAGCCGACACGCTGGGCGATGTAGAAGTCGCAACGCTTCTCGGGCCACTCATTATGGCGGATGTAGTAAGTGAGTCCATTCTCTAACTTGCCTGTCTTGACAGCAGGGTCAAGAGGTACAGGCGGCATTTGCATCTGCTGAGCCGAGGCCATTGACCATTGACCATTGACCATTGAAAGGCAAAGCAGGAAAAGACAAATTAGTTTCTTCATATTATTTTGAATTTTGAATTTATACATTTTGAATTACTCCTTCTATGGAGTCCACATCTTCCATCCTTCTTCTAGGAGCACGAGGGGCAGTTCTATCTGTTCGCTTGTGCTGTCGTTGAAGTTGAGCCTGAGCATGACGTAGGCCGTGCTGTCTGCCAGCAGGCTGTCACTTATGGCTTTGACGGAGACGAGGCTTCGCATGTCGTCCCTCGTCATGAACTGAGCCGTAGCATCCACAAGTTGACTGCGGAAGTCTTCGGGCAGGTTGTCCGAACTGGCATAACCCTCGACGAAGCCTTTGTAGTTGCCCTTGATGAGCATCGTATAGTACTCCTCTGCAGCCTTCCTCGCAGCCTCGTGGGAGTATTGGCCTCGAGAGCAGGCAAAGAACAAAAGCAACAGAAAGACCCCCCATACCCCCTTTAGGGGGAGAAAGCGAAGCACTTTACTATTTTGTATTTTGAGTTTAATCATTTTGAATCTCATAGTTCCCCCTAAAGGGGGTTAGGGGGTCTATTTCTGCCTTACGAATATATTGATGGGACACCCCGAGAAGTCCCAACGTTCGCGTATCTTGTTCTCGAGGAAGCGCTTGTAGGGCTCCTTGACATATTGCGGCAGGTTGGCGTAGAAGACAAACGATGGAACTCGTGTGTCGGGGATTTGCATACAGTACTTTATCTTGATGTATTTGCCCTTCATCGATGGTGGCGGATAAGCCTCGATGAGTGGCAGCATCTCTTCGTTGAGCTTGTGGGTCGATACCTTCCTACGTCTGTTGAGGAAGACGTCCTTTGCCGTCTCGAGCACTTTGAAGATGCGCTGCTTGGTGAGGGCTGAGCCGAAGATGATGGGGAAGTCTGTGAACGGCGCCATCCTGGTGCGGATAGCGTCCTCCATCGTCTTGATGACCTTGTTGTCCTTGTCGGGCACGAGGTCCCACTTATTGACCACCACGACGATGCTCTTCTGGTTCTTCTGTATGATTTGGAATATGTTGAGGTCTTGCGACTCGATGCCCCTGGTGGCATCTATCATAAGGATGCAGACGTCGCTGTTCTCGATGGCGCGGATGGAGCGCATCACGCTGTAGAACTCCAGGTCTTCGCTGACCTTGTTCTTCCTGCGGATGCCGGCTGTGTCAACGAGATAGAAGTCGAAGCCGAACTTGTCGTAGCGTGTGTAGATGCTGTCGCGAGTGGTGCCAGCGATGTCTGTCACGATGTTCCTTTCCTCGCCGATGAAGGCATTGATGAGGCTCGACTTGCCTGCGTTGGGACGGCCCACAACGGCAAACCTCGGGATATCTTCGTCGGGCAGGGCGTCGCCTTCCTTCGGGAACTTACTGATGACGAGGTCGAGCAAGTCGCCTGTGCCGCTGCCCGTTGCTGCCGAGATGCATTGCGGCTCACCCAGCCCGAGCGCATAGAACTCGGCAGCGAGGTAAGTCTCGTTGTTGTCCATCTTGTTGCAGACGAGCAGGATGGGCTTCTTCGAGCGACGGAGAATGCCAGCCACAGCCTCGTCGAGATCTGTGATGCCGTTCTGAATATCGACGAGGAACAGGATGACATCGGCCTCGTCGGTAGCGAGGGTTACTTGCTTACGGATTTCCTCCTCGAAGATATCATCGCTGCCTACGACCCAGCCGCCTGTGTCGATGACGGAGAACTCACGGTTGCCCCACTCGCACTTGCCGTACTGACGGTCGCGCGTGGTGCCTGCCTCTTCGCTGACGATGGCGTGACGCGTCTGTGTCAAGCGGTTGAAAAGGGTACTCTTGCCCACATTCGGGCGCCCCACAATAGCTACTATGTTCGACATAACTGTATATTTTGCGCGACAAAGGTACGAATAACCGAGCACAATGCAAAGAAAAAAGCCCTTTTTTTTCTTTTGCAATGTTGAGCGAAAGCAAAGCTCGACGACAGTCAAGTACTTTTGACGACAGTCAAGAGGGTGTGTCATAACAAACGAACATACTCTCTTTTATAATTTAACCACGAATTGCACGAATTACACGAATTGATTGGCTACTGATTGTTAGCTAATTATAAATTCGTGTAATTCGTGCAAAACCGTGCTCACCTCAATTTATGTGCCTGTCCATCGGCTCTCCTAACGAAAAGCAGATAAGGGGGCTTCGCTTTGATCAGGCGCAGGCGGAGAACACCCCCGTCTGTAGTCTTTCGCACCGTCGGTGCTTTTCCCCGGACAGCAATATAATCAATGTCGGGCGTGTTCTACTTGGCTACGACCTTCCGGGTCTTGGTGCCGCGCTTTGTCACATAGACATGTCCGGGCTGGGGAGTCTGTACGCGCTGGCCGGCGGGTGTGTAGTACTCTGCCTTGCCCTGCTCTGAGGACATGATGTCGTGGATGCCGTCTTCATAGTCGCAGCCGAGATATTCCACGACTTCATCAACCTCGCTGCGATATGCCCAGACGGTCCAGCCTCTGTCCTTAGCCAGCTGCACCTGGGCCGCCGTCACCTCGTTGCCTTCATCAACACCCGGACTTAGATATAAGGCATACAGGTAGCCGTCTCCTTTTTCACGGTACGGGAGGCTCTCGATGAGTCCCGTCATTTCTTCGCCCTTGATTTGGTTGTTATCGATATCGAGGTAACTCAGCTTCGAGAACTGGCCGACCCAGAGCGAGGTCAGTTGGTTGCCTGACAGGAGCAGGCTGCTCAGTTCGGGGAAGCACTCGATGCCCTTGGCATTGGCAATGCCCTTGTCTTCCAGGCCGAATTCATCCGCCTCGCAGGTCTCTTCGAGGGTCATGGCACCCGTGCAGCGCCATTGCACGCCAAAATAGTCTAAGGGGAAGCTAGGGCTTGAAACGTAGTTGTAGAAGTTCGGGTCGGGGAAGGTTATCTCGTCGATGAGCCAGAAGCCCTTGGTGTCGCTCCATTCGCCGTTTTTCCCTTTCGTCTCGTCAAAGACATGTATTCTCCATCCCTTCTCTTTGGCGCATGCCACCTGTTCGGGCGTCATCTCGTTGCCCTCTGCGTAATTCGTGTTGCTGCCGTCATAGACGTTGATGTCGCCATCGTTGCGAGCCCGGGTGGGCAGGTTGTCGATGAAGTCGTCCATGTCCACGCCCCGTAGCTGGTTCTGCTCGATATAGATGGTGGATGCGGCAGGGTTCTTCGAGAAGTCTGCGTGCCTGATCTTGTTGGCATTGAAGTAGAAGCCCTCCAATTCGGTGAAGAGCTCCACGCCGGTGAGGTCTTCAATCTCCAGGCCCGTGAGTTCCATCTCGTAGGTCTCGTCGATTTCTTCCTGCGTGATGGCTCCGGTGCAGGTGATGGCATAGTTGTCCTGCACGCCTTTGCGGAAATTCTGGTCGGGGAAGCGCTGCTCATTGAGGCGATAGAAGCCCGCGGTCTCTTGCCACTGGGGCGTCTTCAGTTTGTCGGCATAGATTTTTACTGTCCATCCCTTGGCATTGGCCCTGGCCACCTGTGCGGGCGTCATCTCGTTGCCCTCGTCGATGTCAAGTGGTTCATAGACGGTCATCACGCCGCCTTCCACGGTGGGCAGATGATTTATGAAGTAGTCCATGCCCTCGCCCGACATCTGGTTGCGCTGGCAGGCGATGACCTTCAGAGCGGTGTTCTTGGAGAGGTCTGCGCGCTCCACATAGTTGACGCCGAATTCCAGCTTCTCCAGCATGGTGAAATACTTGATGCCGGTGAGGTCCTCAATATTCTGTCCCCCTAAGTCCAGCTGGGTGATATTGTTTATTTCGCCCCTGGTCAGTATCCCGTCTTCGCCATAGCTTTCCCACTTCAGGAAGTCGCGTAAGCGATGGTCAGGGAAGTGCGCCTGGTCGATGGGGATATAGTTAGCCGTCAGGTAGCCTGGTGCGTCAGGTCCGCCGTCGATGCGGGCATAGGTGGCGTCCGTATGGTCCGGATCATAAGTTGTTCCTTCGCCTCCCACAAGTTTGTTACTGGCCACGAACATTCTATCGGAAGATTGCACATTGATGGTAGTCCACTTGTCACCACAATAGATGGTAGTAAGTTGAACGCACTGGAGGAACATATAGTCCATTGCGGTGACACCGCTGGTGTTCCAGCTGCCCAGGTCGAGGGTCTGCAAGGACCAGCAATTTTCAAACATAAACCTCATTGACGTGACTTTGTAGGTGTTCCAATGGGACACGTCTATATCTCGTAAGGATTTACAGCCATTAAACATTGATCCCATGGTGGTGACATTAGACGTGTTCCAGGTGCTGACATTGACAGATTGGAGTGAAGAACAATTCTCAAACATCGCATACATATCCGTCACATTACTCATATCCCAGCTGCTCAGGTCAAGTTCTGTCAGGCTATTGCAACCATAGAACATATATCCCACTTCGGTAACCCTGCCGGTGTTCCATCCGCTCAGATTGAGAGAGCCCTGAAGCTTATTACAACCCAAAAACATGCTTGAGAAGCTATCTGCCTTGTCCGTTTTCAGGTTCTCTAAGCCATCGATGATGGTCAGATTCTTACATCCGTCGAACATGTGATATACTTTGTCCGGATGGTAGTCGGCAAAGGAGCTGTCGAACACAACCCTGACGATGCTTTCTTTATAAGATTCCCAATATGGTTGGTAATTTGGGGAAAGATAATATCCATAATAGTCTTTGCTTGTTCCTTGCCTGGAATCATAGTTCTCATCGTAGTAGAAATACAGCGTTCCCCCATTAATGACGTAGTAAGCCTGTTTTGAGGCAGCCACGGCCTTCATGCCCGAAGTCAGCGCCACGAGCATCATGATGAACGTAATCAAAAGGTCCTTTTTCATATCGCGTACATTATTTGAATTGGTTTTACGATGGCAAAGGTATGAAAAAAAAGTGAAATAATGAAATAATGAAATAATGAAAAGTGAGATTGACCTGCGAATCGGACAGAATGAAGGCAGTTCTCAGGTATTACTTCTCAGGAGCTTCACCGTTTGACATTTTGTCGTTAAATTCGCTGTTTTGCTTACTACGCGATTTTTGACCGACTCGCGAGAATCGCTTAAAATCTTCTCGCTGGCACTTTTGTACCCCAAGACAATTTGACGCGCTTAGAACGAAAGAGTTTTGTAACTGCCTGATTCACAATGGGCATTATACAACTATGAATTGTGAATTATGAAGCATGAATTGCCATATTGCCATCTCCACTTAGCAAAATCGCCCATTTTATCGTGTTTTTTCGCCAAAATCGACGTGGAGTTTCACCCAACGCAGCGTGGGGCGTTTGCAAACTTAACGTGGGGCGTTTGCAATTCCCCTATAGGGGATTGACAATCGCAGCACGTTGCATCACCAAATTCGGCGTGTTTTGTCGCCTTTTTCACCACTTCGAAAAGTAACATATAGAAAGCCAGTCCGTATATTTACTTTCATTTTGACAATACAAACAACGAGAGTTACATGTATTCGCGTCGCACCATAATTCGAAAGGGCGACAGGATATTGATGTGGATATCCTGCCGCCCTTTCAGGACTTATTAAGTCCTTTGAATTCGCGTAACACGCGCAATTCGTCGTTTTATAATTGCTTTACGCGTTGCCCAGGGTGCCGTCCAAGGGAATGGGGTTGCCTCCCGACGGATTGTTGGGCTGCTGCGGAACGCGCTTGAAAGCGATGTTGTTGCGCAGCATCTGTCCTGGATTGACAAGCGGAAGAATCTGCTTGGGGATGCCTGCCTCTTCGCTCCTTACTGCCAGAATGCCTCGGGCGCTGCCGATGGTGATGTCGGCCATGTGCTGCACCAGTCCTGCTGGCAGAACCCATTGGTCCTCATTGAGTTGATAGAGCGAGCTCCAGCTCTCACGCGTGAACTCGAAGACGGTCTGCACGCCAAGGATGAGCTGCGTGATGTCGTTCTTCTTGTACTCGAAATTGGCGTTGCAGCGCACGATGCGCTTGTCGGTATCGCAGTTGAACTGCAGTTGGTTGTTGATTTGCATCTCGCCTTCCGGCCATTCGTTGGCAAGGTTGACGAACTGCAACTGCTTGACGTCCATCAAGCGGAACTGAATCTGAATCTGTTTCTGTTGTTGTGCCATGATATGTTATTAATGTTTTGCTTTGATTGTCATTGCATTGAGGTAATAGAAGAGGTTGGGGCTGTTGTTGTACGAGCCAGGCATGACGGTGAGGGTCAGCTGCCCGTCGGATGTGGGGCGGATGTGCTTCATGACAGCCGTCTCTTGGGAGTTGTTGGCAGACTGCAATGCATCTGCCCAAGTGTCGGCGCCTTGCACAATGAAGCTGGTCTGCCGGAAGTCCTGACACCCGATGCGAGAGGAGAAGATGGTCAGTTCGTACTCGAGCTCCGGGTTGAGATGGCTGAACCTGATGGCTGCGCTCGATCGAGGGCCGCTGCTGCCGAACTTGCCTGCCGCATAACCCCAAAGGGCAGACTGCGAGACGTCGGACGGCATGAGCATCTTGGTCGTGGTATAGGTCGCGCCGTTCTTGTTCGTGCCACCAAAATCGCTCGTTAAGGTAACGAGGATGCCAGTAGGATTCATGTTGCTGTCCAGGATGTTGAGGTGCGTCCTGAGGCCTGGCATGATATCGTTCCAAGTAGGGTCGCTCGAGTGCTCGCCTCCGAAGTTGAGCTTCACGATACCTGTCGGCACAATGTCATTGACAGCAGGAAAGCCCTCACGGTCCAGGACTGTACGCTCAAAAGGTTTAGCCACAGCATCGTGAGCCGACACCTGGCAAGCATGGGCCGACAAGTAGTCCATGCCGTCGGGATGATAACTAAAGCCAACTGGCGAGATGCCTGTGAGGGTCTCGAACCAAGCACAGGCAGCCGTATAGCGTCCCATCTTGAGGTCAAGGTGATAGCCGTCGCGGTTCATGTTGTCGCCCAGATAAGTAGTGCGGGCATTCTGAATGGCTGTGCCGCTTGGCACAACGAAACTGAACTCGGGATGCGTCTGCAGGGCATATTGCACGGCAGCACAGATGCTGTCATACATCACGTCCTGACGGTTCCCATAATTGGCGAAGCCGCTATGCGTGCTATCATGCGAGTAAGCCCACGTTTGATGATAGCCATAAGTGGCATTAGGATTGGTTTGCAATCCTTGAGCATATTGTATGAGGTTCGTCAGGTAAGGCTCGAATGTAGTCGTAAGCCCCGACTCCTGACTGACTTGCTGGAAGGTGATGAACTGCCACGGCTCGTCGGTGATGATGTCGGCAAGGGCTGTACGAGGCCTGTTGTAGCGACGGCCATTCACAATCTTACGATACTCGAAGGTGTTGTTCGCCTCCGTCACATCAATCCAATGCGACTGGAAGCCCTGGCCTCCTCTGTAGGCATTGCCGATAATCATCTTCACGCCTGCCTCGTTAGCCAGTTCCCAAAGGTACTGCTCTACGGCATCCTGCGAGAAGCTATTGCCTATGGCAAGCACGCGGACGATGCTGTCCTGCAATGATGACTCAACCTGAGC
>ODAI011088218.1_pt1 | contig 24737 bp, 29 predicted proteins | sample 1539321 | NCBI WGS metagenome assembly ODAI01 (sample SAMN02144231, study PRJEB22623) | gut metagenome | biome: sheep rumen | host: Ovis aries | place: New Zealand
AATACGGACGTGATAGGAAACCTCAATCTGTATAATGCAGACCAGGGCTTCTCAGTATTTTCACCGGACAAGACGAAGTCGATTCAGATGAGAAACGACAATCTCGGCAGACTGGACGACTATAATATGAGTGGTTACGTAACGTATCCGTATACGATTTCCGGCGGAAAAGACGCTACTAGTTCTTCGACTCCGTTCCGTATCACTTTCCCGACTCAGGCTCTCGGTAACTACAACCTGAACGACCGCATCACAGTATACGCAGTCCTGGACGGTTTCGACAATTACGAGAAACTGAGATTCCACTCCTATAGCATGGACGGCACTCGAACTGTTAATAAACTCGTCGGCCATATAGAACTGAAGGACGCTTCGGGAAACGTCCTGGCTTATGATGATCAGACGATAGACGTCCCGACTGCGACCACACGCTCCTTCAACGGGTACACGTTCGGCTATATCAACGAGTTCAGTACGACCTTCCAGGGCGCTCACAAGATTGATGCGTGGGTAGACGTTTATACTGAGAATGAAGGTAACAATGCAATGCTCTACGACGCCTACGGCCGAATAGAAATCTTCTCACAGATGAACTCTATCTCGAAGTTGAGCATGGACGGAATGGTAGTCGCCTCTTCGAATCAGGAATACGTCTGGTGGGGCAAGAAGAAACTGAAGGACAGATGGGGCTACGACAACGCTTTCGTCGTTCGTAACAAGACGCAGAACTTGAAGGTCGACCCGATAGGAATCTACCGTTCAGTCTGGACGAACGAGTGGTCGGACGGTCACTATACGGACATTTGCAGGGAGAACGACGACGATATGTGGTCTGATATTTCATCGACCGTGATGACCGGGAACTGTATTGTCTATTCAGACGATGAAGAGTATCATCCTACGCTCAGAATCGGTGCGATCAACATAAAGTCGTCATTTGAAGATAAACGTCCTAAGATTGTGCTTCCCGATGCTGAGAAGGCTCCAGGAAAGATTTATTACATCAAGCGTACGAGCGGCTCTAAGGACTATATCGTGACTTGCGACAACAGTACTGACAGCACTCCGAAGATGACGCTGATTAACGAAACGGCACGCAGGAAGCAAGTCCAGTTAAGCGGCGGAAGAGCGTCGATGTGGATTTCGATTGGAGGCGTGTGGAACAATTTCTGCCCTCACTGATTTGGATAAATAGAAAGAAGACATTCAGGTACAAAAATGAAAGATATAAAAGTAACTTTTCAGGTCGTTCGTGACGTTATTATCGCAGACATAGGATTTCACGTCCTCACTACGATTTCTATATTTCTGATTGTTACGTCGTTTTTTATTCCACCTTTAGGCATCATCGATTCGAGCGTCTTTGTGGCTGTCGGGGAATTGTTTGGATTTGCTGCTCTATGGGAGATGCACGTTGCAGTTCGCAAGGGACTCGATGCTAAGATTTCACACCGCGATACTAGCATATCTTTGTCGCACGATAAAGACAAGGACGACGATGAAAATGAAGAATCCTTAGAATAAGACGGTGTGATTCGATTAGGATCGCTCGCTGTTATTTTTCCATTATTATAGAGTATTTGTTAAATTGAAAGGCCTATCCTCACGGACGGGCCTTTCGCACGAATAAAAATTTACGTCAAAATAATATGAAATTAGATTCTAAGAATTCGATTCTGATTTTAATATTTATCTCCGACCAAACTCGTTAAATTTTACCCACTCACCGGCCATTTCGTATTCGCATAGAAACGATATTCCCTGACCGGAAAATCGGACATAGTTGATGTCGCCTGACTTCATTATGAAATCAAACATGGACTGTGTAATCATCATCGTCGTCGTCATCGTCTTCATCATCACAGTAGTCTGAACCAATAACGACGTACATTCCTTCATAACCAGGAACCCAATAAACTTCGAGTTGTTTAGGAGTAAGCCACCGACGGAGTTCTGAGCATATATCATCATAGAACGTACACTGATCTCCGAAGATTTCTTGGAACCTATCTTCTCCAATTTCATCTACGATATATTGTTCGATTGAGGAAAAATCTTGCATCGAAGCGTATTCCAAATCATCAAATTCGTCCATATACTCTTCGATGAAGTCGTCGTTATTCAATTCGCTTCCGAATCCACACATAAGAATTGTGTGGAGCATTATTGGGCTGAATCCAGCCCTCTTGAGATTTTCGTTCTTAATCTCTGTCGGTACCTTAAAACTGAAATTCGCTTTCATAATTCTAATTTTTTATTTTTTTTTTGACATTAACTTGCATAAACAGTAAATTCTATCATCTTCTTCCATCCACGAGGAGCATGTTCAACGATTGCATCTTGCAAAGCAAAACTTTTGAATATCATTTCTCCGTCAAGACAGCCTTGTTTTTCGCTATAATCGTAGATTTCTTGGGCGAGATTTCCTATATTTGTTTCTTCATAATATCTCTTAGGAAATAGTTTGCATACAGCAAGCCAGCCACGTGTGTGCCATTCGACCGTCATAAAACATATTGCGGACAAACAATCCTTAATCTGCTCTTTCGATGCTCCCTCTGGTTTGATGGATTCAAGGTCGACGACCCAGTCAGGAAGATCATCATAACCCGATTTGTTTAATTTATAAATCTTTTCCATAATTCTAATTTTTATTTCTTTGACGTTAATTTTTATTTGTTAACATATTCTGTTTCGTCGACCATATCAACGATAACCTCGTAATCTGGGTCATAAGCCAGTCTGATGAAAGCAATATGCGTCCTCACAGATACGAGTTCGACTTCAGAATCTTCATCTAATTCTATTTCGCCAACTACGTCTTCCACTTCGTAATCTTCGAGGTCATCGACTGGTAACTCAACGACTTCACCTTCATGGATGCATTTTATTTTTTTGTTGCATTCCAAGTATAACCGAATAGCATCGTTAAGATTGCCTTCTTCTATAATCTGCTTTAAATGTTTCATAATCTTTGCATTGTTTAACTTCCTATATAAACTTCTGCTAAACCATCGTCATATATGTTTACCATTTCGACGACATAGTCTTCCAAATAGTGCCACATACGCTCTTCATTCTTTCTACTCTCTTGACAGTAGAGTTTACGGAAGTGGGTGTAGATGCGCTTGAATAAACCTCCCCATGTTGTGCATCCTTTCACTGGAACGTATATATTGATGAAGGGATACGGGAAATAAATCACTTTCACTGGAACCTTGAGTTTCTTGTCTGCTGGAAAAACATTGCAGTACTCATACGAACCGCTGAAACGCTGTGCTGGATATTTGCTACCAGTGCTTTCGATTTTCTTAAACTTTGCCATAATTCTAATTTTTTATTTGTTTGACATAAATTTACTTTTTGTCTTTCGACGATGCAAAGGTAGGCAATTAACTCTAAAAAACAAAATTTTGTCGTAACAATTAAATGTTTTTTAGGAGTAGAAGCGCGTTTTTAACATATGATCACACAAAAACAGCCCGAATCTCACGATTAGGGCTGCAAAATTGAAAATTCGCAAGTTTAAAGTTAATGGCTAAACCTAAATATGATTCAGTATATTTATCACTCGGTGACGATGTACAAAGTAGCAGCGTCTTTAGTTTCGAGGGCTGCGTACTGCGTCGATGTACACTTCACGATGTGCAGAACGCCAGAGCCGTCTACGTGATTAGAAGCGTCGTTCTTCGTCTGATAAGTAGCGGCTGCGTCAGCAGACTTAAGATAGTCAGCGAGTGAAGCGTCTTTAGCGTACTGGTCGAGATTCAGAGCAGAGATAGAAGTATCAATCTGTGATGAAACCTGAGCAGCAGTTACATAATTGCCGATGGGCTGATACTTAGTGGCAGCGTCAGCAGATGCGTCTTCGACAGCCTGTTCCTTTACAGTATTAATCAATGTCGAAAGGTCAGAAGCAGTCGTATAGTCAGCAACGAAGTCTTTTAACTCTTGCCAGGTGTTAATTATAGTGTCAGCCTCAGCGCCCTCACCTGTAATTTCTGCGAGCGTCGACTTGATAGCAGTGATAGAAGCGTCGCTAGACTTGATAGAAGCGTCAAGGGCACCATAAGAAGCATCGAGAGTCGTCTTTAAGACATAGTTCTCAAGTTGGTCAGTAACGTCGACATTCTGGACAGCAGTATCGACGTACGATTCTGTAGCGTAACCTGTTAGGTCGATAAGCGGGGTTCCGCCAAGATAAATCTGTTTATTCATGGTTAATATTTAGTACTAAATTGAAGTTTTTATATTTATTGTTAATTATTACCTACCAAAAAGTAACTTTCGCCGTCATTTCCGTAGAATTGATTGTTAACCAAATCGTACATTCCGGCTTCTCCCTCTAAGGTCGCTGGAACCCAATGACGTACCAAAACGTTATTTTCCCAGAATTTAATGTAGTATACTTTAGGTACTACGTCCCTATCGAGTTCTACACCTCTGGCTTCAATGTTTCCGTTGTTGTTCAGAGCAAATAAAGCGATTGGACCTGGAAAAGTAATAGCTATTGGTTCCCAAGCACCAGAAACAATATTCTGATCGTTTGAATTTTTTATGCTATAACCAGTTTTTGATATTTTAACTTTATAACCAGTTTGATTTCCAAACTAGCCTTTTGTGAAACTGTGTTGCTAATCTGCAAAATTTACTCGCGATTTTAAAGACGTTGCATTCTGCGGAAAAAATATATGGATATGTTTTACAGCATTTGCTTCTCTTACACCCAAAACACTCCACTGATAATTCATTGCCTGACCGCTAATATACGCTTCAATTGAAGTATTCATTGTTGGTGTATAATGCGTGTTGATATAAGGATCTTTATTTGAGCCGCTTTCGACTGTCCTTACGCCAATTATATAGTCGTAGAATACAAGCGAGGATTCTTCCGGCCAAATCTGCTGAGAATTATATTTAATCTTCTTAATCTCAGTAGAACCGAATTTTACTTTCTATGTATTTGCTAAATTTATTATCATGTCAGGAAATATAACGTAGATGGATTTGGTGTGATAAGTTCGTAGTCGGCTTCAGACATAACAACAAAAACCGGAGTAATTGCAGCGATAGAAGCGTCAATGTGCGACTTATTATAATAATTCTGCGTCAGCGACGAATTCGTTACATAGTTCTGAGATACTGAAGAATTCGTTGGATAATTGCTCGAAACAGACGAATTAGTTACATAGTCTGAAAGGTTTATTGCTCCGAACGAAGCATCGACGTGCGACTTATTATAATAATTCTGCGTCAGCGACGAGTTGGTTACGTAGTTCTGAGATACTGAAGAATTCGTTGGAAAATTGCCTGAAACAGACGAATTTGTTACATAGTCTGAAAGGTTTATTGCTCCGAACGAAGCGTCGATATGCGACTTGCTATATGTAAAATCAGAAACATCATCAATATCAACGAACGTTGAAATATCTTTACTCTTTACATAGTCAGTTTCGATTGTGTGGACTCTTGATGATACGTCGCTTATGCTTGAGTTTATTTTAATAAGATCCTCCAAATTTAACGTCTGATTGATTGCATCATCAATCATTGCATCAACTGTAGTTTTTTTGTAGTAATTGCTAGAAATTGATGAGTTAGTGACGAAATTGGAAATATCGTTACTCTTAACGTAGTCAGTTTCGATTGTCTAGATTCTTAATTCTTGATCCATAATTGACGCATTCGTCTCATTTGAGAACGACGTCATATCGGTTGTTAGATATCCCAATCTAGTCGAAATATCTCTTATGCTAGAATTAATGCTCGTAGGATCGAATGAAGAACCACCGCCTGAGTTAATCTCCTGATTGCCAATATATATCTTATTCATGGTTAAACGATACAGTATAATACATTTTCTTCCTTGGTTTCCAGGGCATCATAAGCGGCCTGACTCAAGAACATCTTGCGCATGAAGCGGCTGTCAGCCCAAGTCTTGAGTTCCAGTTTCAAAGACTCAGTATCACTTTTCTTTACATAGTCTTCGAGCAGTTCGAGAAGCATCGTCTTACTGACGACGTCGAGTTCAGCGAAGACGTCCTTTATCTTTTTGTCAAGATTTTCGAACTCCAATCCTATTGCCTGGAGTTCTTCAATCTGACGACGAATCTCAGCGATAAGGGGAGTATCAGGTTCCCTTGTCAAGACAATGTTGATTTCATTTTTCTTGACATTTATGTCAGCAGAAGAGATATTTAAATCCTTCTTCTTGAGGCTGACATTTGCTTCTGCGCAATTGCAGAATTTCTTTTTGTCAGTCTTATTAATCATTTGTGCTAGGGTCGATGGTTTCGTTTGGTTCTGAAACTGAAACCGGAAGAGTCTTGAGGAAATATCCGGTCAGTCGCTCTGCTGTCTGGTCGTACGTCCCGTCAGCGAATGCATCGTCAGCAATCTTTATCTCGAATCGTGCTTTCAACGGGCCGTCTGGAAGTTCAGCCAAGTCTGCCGCATTAACGTGAAGAACACCCTCTTCGGTGATGTCTTCCAAGTCGAAGACAGCCTTCTACTGACCGTTGGTGAAGAACTCGATTGAGATTGCGTCGAGGTCGCTGGGGGACAATATAGTGCCGTTGTCGGCCTTGATGTTGAGGACGTAGTACAAGTCGTCCTTTCCTTTGTATATTGTCTTCATAATGTAAAATTAAATGCTTATTTCTGTATTTATTTGCGGGTTCGGTTGGCTATTTCAGTAGACTAAAAAGAGCGCGATCCTCACGGACAGCGCTCACCTGAAAAAATCGATTTATGTCTTAAACTAAAGTTATATAAAATGAAAACAGTAAAGTCTCAGTGTATTTATCTACGGAGATTTCATCCGGTTTCCGTACGAATTTACATCTCAGGGAATTGCTTCGCTTCTTCTCGCTCAGGATTTTTCCAGATAAGGATTGCTTTCTGTGAGCGCACCGAGTACCAGTCTGCGACGATTCTGTTCGTGAAGACGTCCTTGAACCAGACTGTCGGGACCGTACGTCCTCGGAACTTGCGCATTCCGGTCTTTGGCTTGCACCAGTACGTGAAGCCGTCGAGCGTCAGGATGCACTCAGCGGCTTCCTTCTTCTCCTTCGCTATCTTCTCTTTCTTAGTTAAAGCGTCCATAGTATATTTATTATACACAAAAAATCCCCACTTTGTTTCCAAAGCGGGGCAAAAATTGCGTCATGCCTCAAATAAAATATGACAACGTAAAAAGAATATAAGTTTCACAGATGGACGCCGCTGCGTCCATAGTATTTATCTGTCAAAAAAGCGGCTGCGATTTCGGCTCTTTCTTCTTCTCTTCAATATAGTTCTCTTCATCAGCGATTCGCTTAAGGCAAATGTCATAATATTTCTCTTCAAGTTCGAATCCGATGAAGTTCCTGCCTTCGCGCATCGCTGCGATTGCTGTCGTTCCGCTCCCCATACAGTTGTCCAGGATTAAATCTCCTGGATTCGTATACGTTCTGATTAGGTAGCGAATCAAGTCGACGGGTTTCTGAGTTGGGTGCATATATTTTTTTACAGATTCTTTGTTTCTGTAATATAATATACTTCTATTATAATTTCCTAATTCGGTCGTCCATGAGTTTCCAGACCAGTTCTTTATGACTGTATCTGTAGTCTGAACAGAGTGATGCAGTTTAACTTTCTTTAACTCCGTATTATGATACGTCGGGAAAGCCTTATAGAACACACTTATTATTTCGTGAAACTTCAGTGGATTTTTCTTAGCCAATTGAAAGTTACCAGGAACGTTCTTCTGCCATATCCAGTCATATCTAAACTCCTTGATATTTGACATTCTGAGGTACGAACTGAAAGGCTCGCTGCCGAATAAAATTATCGGACAATTATCTTTTCGAACTCGCTTGTACTGCTCCCACAACGGCTCAAAGGGAATCACGCTGTCCCATTTGCAATCAGTCGATCCATAAGGGAGGTCGCAGATGATGCAGTCGACTGACTTGTCAGGAATTTTCTGCATCCCGACAAGGCAATCTTCATTAAATATCTTGTTAATCTCCATATTTTATTTACTTCTTGAAAAACCCGTCGCCGATCTCTATGCTCAGTATATCGTTCTTCTGCCGCTCGTACTCTTTCGCTTCGTCTACGTCCATAAGAGCCTTTCTCCTGATGTGCTCTTGCAGAGCAAGCGCCCTGATTTCCTCTACGTCGTCACGCTCTGTTTCGCCGCTGTGCAGGGAGATTTCTTTTAGCGCTTCCATGTACTCGTACTTGCAGTACTTCTTCAGGATGCGGCCGACGTCGCTAAGCGGATAGTCCTGGAAAATCGGTTCGTTGATTCTGTCCAGCCAGCGGGCAAAATCAGCAGGCTCGCGTCTGACGCTTGCTGCCAATAAATCATAGTCAATTCGTACCATAGTCTTAAACTTTGTTAATTTTTGTTTCTTTTTATTATCATTTTGTTTCCCTCTTTGGAAAGGAATCTCAACTTGCTGTTGTTGGCCGCATATACAGCGAAAGATACATTATATATAATATCCTCGAAACGCTCAGTGGTTTCCTCGCCGCTATGCTGGTGCAGCAGACCGTATACTTCGTCCAGACCTCCGTGCTCTTCTATCCACTCGTCAGCGATTTCCGCGAAAGTCCGGTCGTAGTGGTCGACTTCTATCGACGCACGCTTCACCCATCTTCCGGTTATAGGGCATTGCATCCTGTCAGGAGTATTTTCACGAAACTTCATGATTCGCGGCAGATCCGCATTCCGGAGTGCAGCAAGTACCCTGGAGCGCTTCGTGGAGGGTCTGAGCGATTCGTAGAACGATATATGCGTATAATAAGCATTGAAGTGATACAGGTAGAAGCAGAAAGTATTAAAGCCTTCTGACTTTGCGACGAAGAGTTCTGGTTCGCAGTCGTACGGCCACTTCTCAGACCACTGCGTGTGATTCCTCAGCACGGACAGAACGAACGACTTGTCGGGTTCCGCTATGAAACCTTGACCCTTCCATTTGTATAGGATACGCTGACATTCTTCCTTGATTGCTTTCTTCGTCATATCTAATTATCAGTCTGCATGATATTTATCTCTTTAAATTGTACTGTATAAAACAAAAAAAGTCTTCGACCCAAAAATTGCAGACAAGGTCGAAGACGGCAAGATATGATCAAATTTAACTTCTTAAATTCTGTATATTTATCTCTATAAATTGTACTGTGATATGGCGTTTTAGTTCTGTCTGGAAACTAAAATAATTTTTATGCGTACAAAATATAGATAAATAATACGCAGACATTAAAATTTAAATAAAAATAAAATGATTAAATTTAATTTTTTACGTGAGAACAGAGATGCTGCGGGCAATCTCAAGGAATCAATCCGACTGTTTAGTGATCAAAGCCAGTCGCAAATCCAGTTAATTAGAATCGAGGACTTCCAGCCGAAGGATTTCCAGGGAATCGAGAAATCGTTCCTCCCGTGGATTCAGATGTTCGACTGCGGGTACCGAGTGGCGAATACTTCCGCGTCGAATCCAGATGCTGACAAGTACATGCAGCAGTGGAACGGGTGCGTGTACGTCGACTTCGACTCCAAGAAGTACCACGGCGAGTACGAGAAGCAATTCAATCTCAATTTCCGCACAATTGCGAGGGAGATAACCTACAACCTCAAGGTGCATCGTCCGGACAACTTCTACTTCAGCCAGGTTTCGGCTTCGGGAAACTCCATCCACTTCGTATTTTACTTCGACGTTGAGAAAAGCCTCATCAACTTCAAGAAATGCGTCCATGCAGCGACCGAGATGCTGGTCGACGAGATAATGGGCGGAACTGTCATCAGCAAGGAAGCGGCATATGATATCGTGACGTATCCGGAAGTGCTCGACGACTGTAGTTCAAGACCGGCTCAGCCTATGTACCTGACGTCCAATGTGATAGACATAAACGACGTCTACCCGACCGGAAAGTTCGACATCAGCCAACTCGTGTACGAAGAGGAAGTATTCGAGCCGCTGGACATGGACTTCGTGAAAGTCGAGGGCAAGGAGTACTCTTTCCTCAGATGGACTGACGACTATATCAAGGAGTGGAATCATACGGACAGATTCGCAGTCGCCAAGGTGCTTGCGAACTTCTTCCTGGACGACGTAGATACAGCGAAGCGACTGTACTTCTCGCTGTGCAGTTATATACACCAGCGCTACCCTTCTCACTCGGAGAAGGAACTGATGAGGCTCTTCAGCAATCAGTACCCGAACATCGTGGCGAACGTGAAGGCTGAACTTGCGAGGAACATCAGGAACGGTCAGTATACGTCCATGAGCAGGAATGCACTGAAGTTCTGTAGGGTCGTCTTCGGCATCGAGTGGAAGGCTACGAACAAGTTCATTCCCGCTCAGGTCGAGAACAGCGTATACGACCGTACGTTCACGCTGAATCCTGGCGAATACTTGTCAAAAGTCTTTACGGAAATCGTCAGTATCGACGCCAACGTCATCCATATAGAAGCAGGATGCGGACTCGGAAAGACAAGGGCGCTTATCGAATATGTAAAGGAATTTCCTAGCAAAAGGGTGTGCTTCATCACTCCGATGACGTCCATAAACAAGAACAACTTCACTGAAACCGAGGGCTGGCTCATCGTGGATTCGCTGCACAAGAAAGCGTACAAGAACATCGACGACGGGTCCAGAAAGAGCGTCTGTACGACCTGGGACTCTTTCGTCGTACACGATATATCATCTAAGGACTTCGACCTGTTCGTATTTGACGAAGCGCACGCACTCTTCCTCTACGACTATCGTGCAGCAGTGACGGCAGACGTGGTCAGCATCGTGCGTGATATTTCAAGGCACGGCAAGAAGGTGATTCTGATGACCGGAACTCCGAGCATAGAGCGAAATATCATCGACAATATCTATAAGGTAAAGGTCGACAAGAAACTCTTCACGAACAAGTGCGAGATTGTGATGTACAACCAGTCGTACAAGGGATGGCTGTTCAACGACCTGAGAATGTGGCTCCGCGCAGACTCCAAGAACATGGCAGTCGTTATGTACGACTATGTCAATGACAAGATGGCTGAAAGTTTCCGTATAAGGGGCTTTAACGTCGATACTGTATACAACAAGAGATGCGCTGACGACGTGGATGCCCTGGACGAGTCAAAGACGCTCAGCGGACGCATAACCCTAATCTCCGTGTACGGTCAGGCTGGCATCAATATCTATGCTCCCAAAGACCACAAGGTACGTCTGTACATTGCGAACGAGTGCGCACTCAGCATCATCCAGTACGCCAACAGAATCAGGAACAGGGAGTGTGTGGAAAGTGTGAAACTTTTTTACAAGCGTGAGGACATGAGCAGCGTGATACGTACGATGGAAGATGTCGACCTGTGTGATGTCAGGAGAAGAATCGACAACTTCAACAGAAGCGACCTGAAGCCTACTTCGTGGATTTTCGAACACAGTTTCGGCCTGAAGAAGATATATCTGCTGACAGGCGAGGACAACAGAATCGTCCTGAACGAGAAGATATACGAGTCGTACGCTAAGTCTGAGAACCTTATCAAGTACGAAAGCCAGATGCAGTTACTCTACAAGCGAATGACAGACGCTTTCTACGATGTCGACTTCAAGTATCTCAGTGAGGATCCTAAAGATGTATATGATACACGCATGAAGGATAATGTAGCGTCAGTCATAGAAACCGGAAGAATCCTCGACTGCATCGAGTTCAGGGACGGTCGATACGTCCTGGATACGGAGAAGGACAAAGTGTGCAGAAGATATATGGACGATAATACTGAGAAGGCGCTTCAGAACGTGATAGACTTCCTCGTGAGTGAGTTCGATACTTTCAGCCTTGAGAAGCGAATGGAGTGGTCGTCTGATGCACTGAAGTATATCAGGGAGAAGTACACCAAGTTCGTCGACGTGATGTCCAAGAAGAATAAATCGTATTCTGTCAGCAAGTCGGACGTCAAGGCATGGAGCAGAATGTGCGACCTGAGAAGGAAACTCGCAGCCGGAAATATCGGTGACGAAGAGATTGGATGCGTGCTGAACGAGTCGATGAAGAACGGAGAACTTGACATAAAGTGCATAATACGCTTCGCAGCAGCTCGTGCTGCTCTTTATTCACCCGACTACGACGAGCGTACGTTCAGGAATATGGCTGATGATATTTTCACTCAGATGAAACAACTTGCTAAGAACGTCAGCGACTTCGACTGGTTTATCAACCTCGACGTGCTTGAGATGAAAAAGACTGGACGTGAAAGCGACCCCGAAGTCATCAACCGTACAGCGTCGCTTGAGCAGTACTTGACAGGAAAGTACTACAAACCTAAGAAACAGAGGAAGGTTTTTGCATACTCCGCTGGAGACGTCCTACAGATGGAGTTCGACTCTAAGGAAAAAGTGGCTGAGAGATTCGGAGTCAGCGTAAGCACAGTCAAGAGGTGGTTGAAGTCTGGCGCTTTGCAGAATGTAGAGCAAGGTAAGTTCTGGTACTTCAAAGTCGTGCTTGTCTGATATTTGACCCACCTCTTAAAATTCACCGCATCGTATAGAAGTATAGTTAATAGATATCTATATTGGTGCGGTGAATTTTTTGAAGTGGTTCACGACGCACGGCGTCGTTTTGGATTCGCTACGAAATCAATAAATATCATATGGAAAAGTACACAACAACTATCCCTCGACTGAAAGACATCAACAAGGCGCAGCGCAATAAGCGCCACGCACAAAGGCAAGCGTACTATATGGCTAATGATACGCACTCAGGTCAGGTGATGAAATTCTATTGGAGCGCTGCATGGCGAAACACACGTGACGCTCACTTGCGTCAGCATCCTATCGACGAACTGCAAATACTGTCGCACTATGTATACGATGCTACTGACGTCCATCATATCATAAAGTTCGCTGACCAGCCTACCGACGAACTGAAGTGGATGCTTCTCACCGACGACGAGAATCTGTTATCTCTCACTGCTCACACCCATCAATGCGTCCACTATTCTAAGAAAGAACTCACTCAGGAAATGATAGACCTTATTAACCGACGAAAGCAGCACTTATTTGAGAAATACATATCAATGGGCTATCAGATTACTATGACTGATGACTGAGGATTCGATTTAAGGCACTTTTCAGGCCCTCTGAGCGCATTTCGCACGCTGACCTTGCAACTATACTACTTCTACTATTTCGTGCGCTCTACGCCCACGTATGCACGCCTATGCACATGCACCCACGCACGCGATAAAAAATTTTTGACAAAAACAATATTATTAGCAGTTATAGTAGAAGTAGAACCCGCTGACTAAACTGTTAACGTCTGTTAATACCGGGGCCTGGTCAAAAATATAAAAAAGTCCAATCAATGGCGGCCGAACTCTTCTTCACAAGACGACGGCTGTTTTGGAGGCCTGGAGGTTAATTTTAAGGGTGGGAGGTACATCTTAGCAGGATAAATACAATGTAAAAATCTGTTAAAAAGAGAAAAATTATGCAAATAGAAAAATTCGAAAACCGTGCTGACAAATACATCGCCACGATTGAAAAATCCATAAAAAGAGATTACGGAGAAGTCCCGCCTGAGTGGGAGGCTCAACTTCAACAACTTCACGACTTGTATTTGATGTATCTCAAAGCCGCAGACATGGCGAAGGAAGAAGATCCTACGATTAAAATCAACAGCGGTCGTACACTTTCTCCGAATTTAAATTTCGGAATCATGGTGCAATGCACGAATTCTATGGACAAAATCCTGAAGCAGTTCGGCCTGAACCCGGTCGCTCAGAAAAAACTGAAGGGAGAAAAGAAACCGGCTGAAGCCGAAGATTTTATGGACGAACTTTGATGGCGAAATCAGATTTATCACACTGGCAAGACTATGCGCTCGACGTCGTCGAGGGAAGAATTCCCGCCGGAAAATATATCCGGCTGGCTTGCGAGCGTTATCTCGATTGGTTCGACCGCGATGATATTTTCTTCGACGTGAAACGCATGGAGAAAATCGAGGACTTCATCTACCACATGAAGCACTTCGAGGGAAAGTTCTATAACAAGCGATTCAAACTTCTTCCGTGGTAGAGATGGGTGCTGTCGAATATTTTCGGCTGGTACTACAAGGACGTACCGACGAAACGTGTAATAGAATACGTAGTCCTCTTTATCGCACGCAAAAACGCAAAGACTGCACTCAGCTCAGCCATCCTCCTTAGTGAGATGTGCGTTAACAAGGAATAGGGTTCCGAACAGTATATTGCCGCTAATACACGTGAGCAAGCGAAAATCGCCTATAAGTTTATCAAGGGCTACGCACGCTCGCTCGACCCCAAGCACAAGCATTTCCGTATACTTCGTGACTACGTCGAATATCCTAAGACGAATTCCATTTGTAAGGTTCTTTCCGCAGAAGCGGGCGTACAAGACGGAGCCAATCCGTCAATATTTTTGATAGATGAAAATCACGCTGCACAGACAGACGATATGTTCCAGGTCTTAAAATCCGGTCAGGCAATGCGTGAAAATCCACTTGCTATCGTCATATCGTCAGGAGGATATTTGATGGACGGGTTCCCGTTCTACGAGCGTATATCTATTGCACACCAACAACTCGAAGGCGCAGCACGATTTCCAGATACGAACTTCTTTGCCCTTTATGAAATGGACAAGGACGACGACTGGACAGACGAATCCTTATACATCAAGGCGAACCCTTCTCTTGGTGAAATCGTACAGCCTAAGTTCCTCCACGAGCGAAAGGAAGAGTCGATGCTCAGTATGACGACTCAGGTCGACTTTAAAATAAAGAATCTGGACCTCTTCGTGACTGCCAAGAACATCTGGCTTGAGCCTTAGATAATTCTTGACAATATGGAACAACTCGACATGGAGCAGTTGGTCGGTGAGATGTGCTACTGCGGAGCAGACTTGTCGTCGACGAACGACCTCACTGCTTTCGCTGCCTGCTGGCCACCGAACGAATATCGCTCCTATTATCCAGATAAGTACCTGATTAAAGTATTCGCCTGGGTTCCACAGTCTGCACTCGAAACGTCGAACGGCAATCTCTACAAGGGATTTATGCACAGGGGTCTGCTGAAGATGACGAGCGGAAACTCAGTCGACTATCAGGAGATTCTGCACGACATTCTGGAGTTCCACGCCAACTATCCGATTGCGAAATTTCATTACGACGAGTGGAATGCCACGTCCTTTACTCAGGCCGCTGTCGCAGCAGGATTGAACATGGTTCCTATGTCGCAGACATTAGGTTCTTTTAACAGAGGAACCAAGAGTTGTGAAATATTCCTAAAACAGCATCAGATCATCCTCGACATGAACGCACTGCTTTCGTGGGCATTCCAGAACGTAGAACTTAAGATGGACGCCTACGGTAACGTGAAGCCTATGAAGGCGAACGGGCAGGTAGCAAAGAAGATAGACCCGGTCATCGCACTGATAGAGGCGTTGTCCGCGCACTTATTTGAGGAACTGTTCAACAATGTCGAAATGATAAGTTTGAAATACTGATAAATATAAAAATAAGCATATTGACGAATCATATGTGGCCATTTAACAAGAAGGTTAAAGAGGAGCGTGAAGCCCCTCAGAATACGCAGCCGCTAGAGCAGGAATGTACTTGCACCAGCGACTCACTTTCGTTCGCCTCTTTGCTCACTTAGAATTATTCGTACAGAAGTATATCACCCGTATTTGCCTGCGTAGAACTGATTTCGACGTCTGTCGCAAGCATTCCCTTGCGAGTTGTCGAAGAGGACGAGTGCGGCCATCGCACGGTCGTGAAGCATCATCCTCTACAGCGCATCTTCAAGGGGAAGAATCTCCAGACAATGAGCATGTACAACATTATGAAGTCTGTGATGCAAGACGTACTGCTCAAGGGTAACGGGTACATCCTGATTAACAGGGGCGAAAGCGGAGTAGTGACTTCGCTTCGTTATCTTCCGGCTGCAAGCGTCAGCCCTCAGTACCAGGAGTATAACGATACTTTGTACTACATCGTGACGGTGAAGATAGGCGACGACTCACGGAAATCACTAAAAGTCCAGCCGAAGGACATTATCCATATAACCCGCACAACTAAGGACGGTGTCATCGGCATATCCACCACTTCATTTGCTTCAGATACAATCGAACTTGCGAAATCCTCGGAAACAGCAGCCAAGAAATTTTTTGACAGCAATCTGAATGTTTCCGGCTTATTGTCTTGCAAAGTAGCACTGAACGAGAAGCAGCGTCAGGACATCAAGAACGCATGGCAGTCAGGTCGTGGCGAGAACGTGCTGCAAGTTCTCCCGATGGGCGTCGACTACGTCCAGTTAGGCGTAGCGGCAAAAGACGCTCAATTACTTGAATCTCGTGACCATAACGCAGTTGAAATAGCACGATTCTTCGGAGTGCCTATCCAGTTGATTCAGTCGGCTCAGAACCTGACTTATAAGGCGCTCGAAGACCTTAATAATATCTTCTACCAGTACACTTTGCTCGGCTATATACGCTCGATTGAGGAAGAGTTTACGCGGAAGTTCTTTATCGACGACGATTTTATCGTCGATATGGACGAGAACGAGTTCCTGATGCGAGTTAACAAGCAGACTTTGTCTACGTATCTGACTTCGCTTGTCGGCGGCGGCATCCTGACTGTTAACGAAGCCCGTAAAGAACTCGGTCTTGCTGAAGTACCGGACGGAGATAAACTCCATATCGCCTACAGCGACGCTTCGAAGGCTCAGATAGGCGACGAAAATACACCACCTAATGCATAATTATGGCAAAAATTGAGAAAATATACAGAAAAATCGACTCATTTGAGTCCACTGGACGTACGATTCGAGGTCTTGCCGTATCAGTAGGAACTTGGAGCAAGGATTTGGGCGGTTTCAGGGAGATGATTGCTCCCGATGCGCTGTCAGAAGACCTTATTCTCAACAGCGACGTGATGCTTTGCGTCGACCACGACCCTTCGAAGGTTCTGGCACGCTCGAAGTACGGAAAAGGCTCGCTGATTCTGCGAATAACTCCGCGTGGGCTTGAGTTCGAAACAGAAGCCCCGAATACGACCCTAGGAAACGATATGCTGGAAATGATAAAGCGTCAGGACTACAGTCAGTGCAGTTTCTGCTTCACGATTTCCGGCGAAGAGTGGAAGAATGAAAACGATATTACCTACAGAACTATCACAAAAATTGACAGACTCTTTGACGTTTCTATCGTTTATGACCCTGCGTACGACGCAACTTCTGTGGACGTCAGGAGCAATGCTGTACTTTCAACTTTAACAAAACTTAACACTCTCGAAAGAGAGATCCTTTCAATATATGTCGGTTAAAAACAAGAGAACTAAGGCGCTTGAGATGCGCAAATTTCTCCTTGACATGATTGCTGACGCCAAGCGTGAGTGCCGAGAATTTACCGAAGAAGAGCAGAAATTATTTGACGAACAGAAGAACGAACTGATTGCTCTATCCGAGGAAATCAAGGCTACTGACGATAAACTCGAAGAGATTAAGGACGAACTTCCCCAAATCGAAGAGAAGGCTGAGGAATCAGAAGAGGAAAAGCCGGCTGAGGAACCCGCTCCCGAAGAGGAAGCGCCAGCCGAAGAGAAGCCGGCCGAAGAACCGGCAGAAGAGCCTGCTCCAGCCGAAGAGGAACCCGCTGAGGAACCTTCTGAGGAAGAAAAGAAATCAGAAGAAAACGAGCAGATAAATACAGAAGAAGAGGGACCATCACCTGAGGGCGAGAAACCGGCTGAAGAGCCTGAAAACAAGCCCGAAAACGAGGAAAAAGAAAACAAAAGAAAAAATAATAATACTACTAACATGACAAAGAATTTTTCTCTGCTTAAAGCAATTCGCTGCGTCGCTGATGGCAAGCAGTACGATGAGCTGACCGCAGCCGTGATTGCTGAGGGTCAGAAAGAATTCCGTGACAACGGCCGCACTTTCACTGGTCAGATCCAGCTGCCTACTGAAAAGCGCACTATCACTGTAGCCACTGAGCACGACGACGTGGTTGAGATGGAGTGGCAGTCATTGATTCTGCCTCTGTTCGAGAACAAGGTTCTCGGCAATGCAAAGCACATCACAGGTCTGAAGGGTGATGTCGTTTATCCTTACATCGACAAGACCAATCCCGGTGCTACTTGGGAAGGCGAAATCTCCGAGAACGCTGAGTCTACCAATACGTTCAGCAAGATTGCCCTGACTCCCCACCGTCTGTCAACAACTGTTTACGTTTCCAAACAATTCCTAATGCAGGAATCGGTCGGCGCAGAACAGGCAATCCGCGACCTTATCCTTGAGTCACTGGCTCAGAAGTTGGAAAAAACTTTCCTTGGCAAGGGTGCTGCTGACAACTCTAATGGCAAGAACATTCCTGCAGGTCTGTTCCACGGCAAGGAAGCCACTTATGTCAAGGACTTCGCTTCTCTTTGCGAGTTCGAGGCAAAGGCTGTTGAGAACTGTTACAACCTGAACAGCATGAAGTATCTGCTTGACCCGAAGAGTTGGGCTAATATACGCGGCACGTTTACCTATGGGGGCAAAAATACCCGTATGGTTATGGAAGGCGACAACATCGACGGTCGTGCCTATGACATCTCGCAGAACTTCGGTGCTAAGGAGTTCGCTCTGATTGACTGGAGTAACGTAGTCATCGGTGAGTGGGGCGGCATTGAACTTTCTGTCGACGCCAATTCTGTAGGCATGGCTCGCACAGCCCAGGTCGCTATCACTGTTAACGCTTGGTTCGACGCTAAGTTGACTCGTAACGACGCTGTACTGCTCGGTACTATCGACAAGGACGCTGAAACCATCGACGGCAGCACTAACGACTGATTTAGTAGTTGATGAAAATATATTACAAAGTGTGAGTTGAGATACACTCACACTTTGGAATAAAAATTAACGGTTATCATTATGCAAGCGTACATAGATTTGGATTTAATCAAGCACCAGATTAACATGGATTTGGACTATCACCGCGAGGACGAGTATCTGCTCTATCTTGCAGACGTGGCAGTTCGTGCTGTCGAAAATCATATCGACCACGACATAACCGACTATGTATATGACGGACAACTTGACCCTCCGCTTCTTCACGCTTGTCTGATGATCATCGGTAACTACTATCAGAACCGCGAGAGCGTAACGTACGGTGCAGTGATGCAAGTGCCGCAAGGCTACGAGTATCTATTGCAGCGCTACGTCGATTACTCGACAGAAAATCCAAAAGATTGTCAGTGTAACTGCGTACAATGAAAGCCGGACTCTTTAACACAAATTGCATAATTATGCGGAAACGTGTGATTAGCGGAGACTACCGAGATAAAGAGGTGTGGGAAAATCATTATGAAACCAAATGTAACTTTGTGTGGAATTCTGGTTCCCGCGAAATCGAAAATCGTGAGATAGTCTTTAGCAATGTCGCTACCGTGACCGTACGTGCTTATGTGGACGTGGAAGAAGAGGATCATCTGCTTATACGCGGAGAAGAGTGGCGTATCCTGGCGCTGAACCGCCAGACAGAAAGCACTCGAAACTGCATCGTTCTAAACGTAGAGAAGGTTAACAAATGAAACCGGGAAGGCACGAACCAAAAGGAGGACGCGGAAAAGGCGTATTCGTCATCGGGTCGCACGTTAACGACCTGAACGAGTTCGATTTCTATAACCAGTTTCTAGGAGGCTCGCTCTTTCGTGAGGTAACTGCTAAGTCGCTGAAGCACGCTGCACTGCTCGTAAAAAAGTCTGTACTGCAAGAACTCCGAACCGACTTCCCTAATGCCTTTACCCGTGGAGGATACTACTACGTAGGCGCAGGTTCAGGCTATAAGAAGCGTGACGGAAGTACGAAGCGACAGTATAAGGATTCTATGGGCGAAGCAGTACGAGTCGGGAAACTCAAGGGAGGCTGGAATCATCAGGAAATAAAAGTCCATATCCTCGGAACTCGTGCAAAGGATTCGGGTACGTATCGACTCAGATTCTATGAAGGCGGCGGTAGCCGAGTGAAGCGCGGAGATATACCGGGACATCACTTCTTCTGGCGAGGACAGAAGCAGATTAATATCTGGCACGTGGTTAAAGAAAATCTTGACAAATATCTGAAGGATAACGGTTGGATGTAATGTAAGGAAAAATGAAGAACGGAATTCACATCAATAAGTACATCAGACAGTGGCTGACAGGCTCTAAAGCCGTAACAGACCTGGTCGACAAGAAGAACATCGTTCCTCTGGTCGTATCACCAACTGAGCAGCCATTCATCACCTTCCAGCACGGCCCTATCGAGGTCGACTACTCTAAGGCTCCCGACTCGGTCGTCGTCGACAAAGTCGAAGTTCTTATTGCCATCGTCGCTGCCGACTACGAGCAGTCTATCGACATTGCTGCCGCAGTACGTCAGGCTGTGGAATACCAGCGTTACGAGGATGATGATATATACATTCCGGTCATCACGATTTCCGAAATATCTGAAACCGTCGAATCGGACAACTACATCCAGCAGATTCTGTTGGATTTCGAGATACAATCAAAGAAATAAAAATTAACTTTTTTTACATAATATTATGTCAAAGTATGTTAAAGCGAACTTAATTAACCTGTTCTACAAGACAGAAGACGGTTACAAGTTCTTCGCATATGGTCAGAGCCACTCACTGAGCGTTTCAAGTTCTACTACAGAGGTTTCTAGTAAAGACCATGGAAATCACCCTGATAGCGAAGTTACTCAGACCTCTTTCACCCTTTCTGGTGAGTTCTATTTTACCAAGGAAAATGCCAATACTGCACTTGCTATGGCCAATGCTGCAACTCCTATCACTTTCTGCTTCGCTCAGGTCGCAGAGACCAGCGCTGCTGACGGCTTGCAGCCTGTAACCAACTACGGCAGTCAGAGCACTTGGTCAATCGGGTCAGACTTCAAGGAGTATGGTAACGCCATCATCACTTCTTTCTCTATCCAGAGTCAGACAGGTGAAGTCGCTACTTGCTCTATCGAGGCTACCGGTCAGGGCGCACTGAGCGCTACTGAGCCCACTGGTACCAACGCTCACGCTTGGGGTGGCACAACCACTATCAACGCAAGCACCGGTGACTGAACGCAATAAGAGAAGTCATATCTTGCTTTTCTCTTTTTATTTGAATTTTATTCGGGACCGCTCCGGCAATATGCTGAGGCGGTCTTTTTATGTAAAGATAAATACATTAACGAAAATGATATTAAAAGAGAAGATTATGACTATCGAAATTAATGACAAAAGCGTCGAACTGAAGTTCAGTTTCCGCGCAGAAATGCTCTTTGAGCAAATAAACGAGAAATCGTTCACAGCCGCAAATACTACTGAGTGGATTCAGCAGTTATTCTGCTATATTATCGCAATGCTAGGCGACGGAAGCGTCAAATACGACGAATACCTCAACTGGCTGGACAAGAACCCCAACGTTCTTTATGATTTTATCGAGTGGTACACCACGACGATGACTTCTATCAACGAAGTACGCAAGATGGGGTCAAAAAAAGAATCGGGGGAGAAGGCGGCGAAGGGCAGCACAGCAAAAAAGAAGAAATAAAGTGCTACTTCGGCTACTGGTTCCGCAAATTATGCTTCGAGTACAAGATTGTTTCCGTAGAGTTCTTCTACAAGATGCAGCCGCTCGACATCGATATGATTGCAGACCACGTCCAGTACACCGACCGCCCCGTCTGGGATTGCACACGAATCCTATCGCTCTATATGATTGCTCCTTATTCGAAGAAGCGTCAGAAGATTCAGGATCTCTTTCCGCTACCTTGGGACGAAGAAGCAATAAGCGACCAGACGGAAGAGGATTTCAAGGCACACGTAGCCAAGATGGACGAACTCGCTAAAATGTTATAAAGATTTAGAACATGGCATCAGGACCAGCACTTTCACTACAAATAGGCGCCGACTCTACGGGCCTTAAGCAAGAACTCGGACAAGCCGCTTCAGAAGTCAGGAACTTCGGTAGAAGCGCACAAGATACTGCATCTCAGGTTGAGTCGCAAGTCGAAGCACAAGTACGCTCGCTCGCTACCGCAGCGAACTACAAAAAAGAACTTCGTGCGGCCACCATGGAAGTGCAGAACCTCACCATGGCGTATCGCCAACTCACTGAAGAACAGCGCAATTCGGGACTCGGTGCTGCAATCGCTGAGCAGTTAAACGCTGCAAAGGCACGTGCAGCCGAACTCAAGGACGCAATCACTGACTTGAACGAGGAAATAAAAAATATGGCATCAGATACATCTTCGATGGATGCCATAAACCAGGGTCTTGCTCTTATTCGTGATGGAATGTCTGCGTTTATCGCAGTCACCGGAATGGCCGGTGCTGATACAGCCAAGTTCGAGCAAGTCGTAAAGGACGTCGGTCAGGTGATGCTGACCATGAACGCTATCATAAGCGCCACGAACGCTCTTCAGAAATAGAGTGCTCTTATGACTGGCATTCGCAATCTCCAGGACAGTATACGCAGACGCATTATACAGCAGACTACAGCCGCTCAGGTGGCTCAGAATGCTGCTACTGTCGCTGGTACTGCATCATCTACGGCAGAAGCCGCAGCGACGACAGCAGACGCTACTGCAAAGGGCGTGGCTACAGCCGCTACAGTCGCTCAGACTGCTGCTACTGTTAAACTGACCGCCGCTCAGAAAATCTTTAACATCGTAGCGGCCGCAAACCCCTACGTGCTCCTCGCTACCGTGATTCTTGGCGTAGGTGCAGCACTATACGGACTTATCTCAGCATCTCACGATGCTACAGACCAGATGAAGAAGGAACAGGAGGCCGCTGAGAAATTAAAAGCGGCCCACGAGAAGCGATTAAACCAACTGAAGTCGATAGGTACTGCATCAGGTAACGTAGCCGCTGAGATGATGCGTCTGACAGCCGAGTACAAGAATCTCAAGACCGAAGGGGAAAAAACCCAGTGGATGGAGGAAAATAAACAGCGCTTCCATCAACTCGGCTTTGAAGTCGAAAGCCTCACAGACCTCGAAAATATCTTCGTCAAAAATACGGGAGCAGTCGTTTCCGCATTGATTGCACGTGCAGTCGCAGCGAAGAAAGCCGAACTCGCAGCACAGAAAATCGTCGAACTCCAGGAAGAACTCAATCAGCAGGACCTCCAGTTCGACGAGGGCGACAATATCTCAAAGAACGGCGCTCGATATAAGGTCTTTACCGGAAAGCAAGAACTTTCAGACGAAGAAGCAAGAGCAGCCGGCGTACGTACGAAGAACGAGCGCAGACGCACAGACAATTCGATGACTGCAATGTATCAGGCGCAGTACACTGGCGGTAGCCGTACGTACTGGGATGCTTATACAGAAGCAGAAATCAAGAAAGTCAACGAATATCGTAACCGCGTAGGCGCAGCACGACAGCGTGCCGTGAAAGCCACTTATGACCAGCAAGTCAAAGGCATTCAGAAGGGCGTAGAAGAGGCTGTAAAGGCTCAGTACGAAGCAGACAAGAAACTCTACTCGCTCGTTAAAAAGCCTACTCTAAAGACTACTACCACAAAGACGCCTAAGACGCCTAAGACGGAGCAAGAATCTCCGCTCGCAGGTTCGCTCGCAGACTTGAAGAAGCAGCGTGAGGATTTAATTAAAATCCAGCAGAACGCGACTTATAAGAAGCACAAGACGAATGCAGACGAAGTAGCGAAAGAAATCGCTCGTCTGGACAAGGCGATTGCAGATGCTCAGTTCGACATTGATTTCAATACGGATCCTGCCAAAGTTTCCCTGGAAGCAATCGAGAAGAAGTACGACGAGGTTTATGCAAAGGCTCGTTCTCAGAAACTTGAGGGCGCAGACTTGAGCCAGGCCGGTACAAATCTGTCGCTGCTGAATCAGGCAGACGTTAACCGCAGATACACAATCGGACTCGACATAAAGCCAGCCGAGGATTCGCTTATCGCTCTTCAGAAGAAAGCAGATGAAGTATTTGCCAAATTGCAGAATCCTGAAGTCAGCGGTTCAGCAGACTTCTCAGCAATGAGGGCCGAATATGATGCACTCGTAGAACAAATCAACAAGAAGAAGATAGAACTTGGAATTGATACGAAACCCGCTGAGGATTCCGTAGATGACTTGCAGGCTCGAATCATCGACTTGCTCGGCCAGCAGAACGCAATTAAACTGGAAATTCAGACCGATGAAACAAAGGCTCGTATCGAAGAACTCCAGGGTAAAATCGACGAACTCAAGCAGAAGATGGACGGTCAGTCCACGGTTCTGACAATTAATACTACGCCGGCTCACGCTTCGATGAAGGCTATCGAAGACAGAATCGCAGCCCTCAAGAAGCGCTTGAAAGAGGACGTTACACTCGACATCGACGGCCAGAAGGACATCGTCAGCGAGATTAGGCGAGCAGAAGCAGACCTCAAGCAGCATAAAATCACAATCGGGCTTGAAACAGACCCGTCGGCAGAGCAGTTAAAGACTCTTGCAAAGCAGACTGAGGATATGCTGAAGCCTAAGAAGCAATCATCGTTCAAGATGGCTGTAGGCGTCGAGAAGCCCGAAGGACTGGAGGAACAACTCCGCTTAATCGAGCAGACCATGAACTCCAACGACCAACTTATCGCTAAACTCGAAGAGCAGAAAGCGAAGTACGAAGAGTTAGGTCAGACCGGTTCTGAAGCATATCAGAAAATTATTGACAAAATAAAGAGTCTGAACGAGGAAAATCAGAAGATGGGCG
>ODAI010002060.1_pt1 | contig 24736 bp, 20 predicted proteins | sample 1539321 | NCBI WGS metagenome assembly ODAI01 (sample SAMN02144231, study PRJEB22623) | gut metagenome | biome: sheep rumen | host: Ovis aries | place: New Zealand
AACTCATAGTAGTTGGAAGGTCGGTGTTCGACTTTCGCCTAAAAGTGTAGTACTTTATGCGACCTCAATCCCGTAAGTGGCTATGAATTAATTGGTTACAGAGTTGGTGTCGTATGTATAATTTTATTGTTTATTTCCCCTGTAGGGGCACCACAGCGCAGGATTGCGCTCGAAACGGTGTCATCCTACACTGAATAGCTCCTACCCTCCCCCTTTAGGGGGTCGGGGGGCTTTGGGGTTGGGGCTTATTCGTCGGCATACACCATGCACTGCCCCAGTTGGAGGTGGCAGCATCAGCCCTGATGCTGCTCACGAAGGAGGTCGTTGACGGTCTTCACGGGGTTGAAGGTGCCGAGCGGCACTTCCACGAAGATGGTGTTCCAGTCGCTCATGGCTCCGTTCCAGAGTCCCGGCAGCTCCAGTGCCTTCAGTTCCTTTCCGTTCTTCGACTTGGAAGAGATGAATCCGGTCGTCTTGTCCACGAAGTCGGGCAGGTTGAACGGCTTGCCCTGATAGTCTTTGACGGCGCAGACGAGGTCTACGGGGTTGAAGTGTGTGCCCTCGGTAAACATCTTCATGTACTCCTCGTTGTTCTTGTCGATCTGTGAGCTTTCGAGGATTTGCAGGCTTACCGTCCCGTCCTGGTTGTAGGTGAGGAACGGGCCGCCGCCGGGTTCGCCGACATTCTTTACCACACCGCAGACACGCATGGGTCGGTTCAGTTTCTTCTTCAGGTAGATGACGAGGTCGGCATCTTCCAGTTCCTTGATGTCAGCCTTGCGGCAGCACAGGTCTCGCTGTACGAAGCGGATGATTTCCTCCAGGTCCTCATGGGTATATTTGCCGCTTTCCAGCTGGCGCAGATAGTCGAAAGCCTGCTGTTGCAGGGTGACGAGTACGCCGGCGATGAGCTGTTTGTATTCCACCGTCTCTGCCTTCAGGCGGTCGGGCACGACGTTGTCGATGTTCTTGATGAAGATGACGTCGGCATCAATCTCGTTGAGGTTCTCGATGAGTGCTCCGTGACCGCCGGGACGGAAGAGCATGGAGCCGTCATCGTTGCGGAACGGCGTGTTGTCAGCGTTGGCGGCAACGGTGTCGGTGCTGGGTTTCTGCTCGGAGAAGCTGATGTTGTACTTCACGCCGTACTTCCCGGCATACTTGTCTGCCTTCTCAGCCACCTTCTGCTTGAAGAGTTCCAGGTGGTCGTGGCTGACGGTGAAGTGGACGTTAGCCTCGCCGTTGCTGGCGGCATAGAGGGCAGCCTCGACGAGATGTTCCTCCATCGGGGTGCGTGCGCCGTCCTCATAGTCGTGGAAGAGCAGCAAGCCCTTCGGCAACTGACCGTAGTTCAAGCCCTTGGCTTCGAGCATGTTGGCGACGACGGCCTTGTAGTTGCCTTCGCTCAGGAGTTGCATGATCTTCTTGCCCTCGTTCTTCTTACACTGGTCGCAGAGAGCCTCGCGGAAAGCAAACTTCTTGATGTTGTCGAAGAAGTTCTTCTCGAACGGCGTCGTGGGAACGTCGTAGTCGGCAGAAAGGAAGGCAAACATGTCCTTGAACATACGGCTGGCAGCACCGCTGGCGGGCACGAACTTGACAATCTTCTTGCCCTCTGCCTTGTACTTGTTCCAGGCAGCGATATAGTCGGCACGCTCCTTGTCGTCGGGAGCGACGATGCCACGACCGATAGCGGCGGCAGCCTCCAGTTTCAGGAAGGGGAAACCGGTCTTGAACTCTTCCAACTGCTTGTTGAGTTTTTCTTCAGAAATGCCTTTTGCGGCTAATTGATTCAGGTCTTGTTGTGATAACATAATATTGATTTTAAATAACACGTTTATGGTATTTAGCGACAAAAATAGCTACTTTTTCTTAAATCACGAAATAATTAGGCCGTTTTTTTATACTTTTGCATGAGAAATAGCTGAGGATAGTATGAGCGAGAGACTGATATTTACAGAAACAGAACGTCAGGAAATCGGCAACATCATGCAGGAGCTGAGACAAAGCATCGGCAACTTGCTGAAGGATGACGACGAAAAGAAGTTGACAGACCTGATGACGAAAGCCATCATAGAAGGCCGTACAGGACGTAACGTATTCGGGCTGAACCCTGTCTTGACAGCGTTTCAGACTGCCAAGATAGCCGTGGAGGAAATCGGGATGAAGCGCGACGGCGTGATAGCTACGCTCCTGTACTGTCTGGTGCAGAACGGCTTCTATAGCGCCGATGCCGCCCGTCAGGACTTCGGAGAGGGGGTTGCCACCATCATCCACGGGCTGGTGCGCATCCACGACCTGTACAAGAAGAACCCGATCATCGAGAGCGAGAACTTCCGCAACCTGCTGCTGTCGTTTGCGGAGGACATGCGCGTCATCCTCATCATGATTGCCGACCGCGTGAACCTCATGCGACAGATTCGCGACACGGAGAACGTAGACGCCAAACGGCAGGTCAGCGAGGAGGCGAGCTACCTCTATGCACCGCTGGCCCACAAGCTGGGACTCTACCAGCTGAAGAGTGAACTGGAAGACCTCTCGCTGAAATACCTGGAGCATGATGTCTACTACATGATTAAGGAGAAGCTGAATGCTACCAAACGGTCGCGCGATGCCTACATTGAACGGTTCATCAAGCCTATCGACGAACGGCTGAAAGCGGCAGGACTCCGCTTCCACATGAAGGGGCGCACCAAGAGCATACACTCCATCTGGCAGAAGATGAAGAAACAGAAGTGCGGATTTGAAGGCATCTACGACCTCTTTGCCATCCGCATCATCATCGACACGCCCGAAGACCTCTCGACCATCGGCGACGCGGAACTGAAGAAACTGAAGGAAAGGGAGAAGATGCAGTGCTGGCAGACGTTCTCGATCATCACCGACATGTATCAGCCCAACCCCAAGCGCATGCGCGACTGGCTGAGCGTACCGAAGTCGAACGGATACGAAAGCCTGCACATCACCGTCTTGGGACCGGAACAGAAATGGGTGGAGGTACAGATCAGGACGGAACGCATGGACGACATTGCCGAGCACGGACTCGCTGCCCACTGGCGCTACAAGGGCATCAAGAGCAGCGATGGAGGCATGGAGGAATGGCTTGCGAACATCCGCACCGCGCTGGAAGCCGGCGACGACATGCAGGTGATGGACCAGTTCAAGATGGACCTCTACGAAGACGAGGTGTATGTCTTCACTCCCAAGGGCGACTTGCTGAAGTTTCCAAAGGGTGCCACCATCCTCGACTTCGCCTACCACATCCACTCCAAGATTGGCAACACGTGTGTGGGCGGCAAGATCAACGGCAAGAACGTATCCTTCCGCCAACAACTGCAGAGCGGAGACACGGTGGAGGTGCTCACCTCTGCCAACCAGACGCCCAAGCGCGAGTGGCTCAAGATGGTGAAGAGCTCGCGCGCCAAGTCGAAGATACGCCTCGCCATCAAGGAGTCGCAAGCCAAAGACGGACTGTTTGCCAAGGAACTCCTGGAACGCCGCTTCAAGAACAGGAAGATAGAGATTGAAGAGTCGACGATGATGCACACCATCAAGAAGATGGGATTCAAGGAGGTGAGCGACTTCTACAAGCAGGTTGCCGACGAGAAGATTGATGCCAACGAGGTCATCGAGAAATATATAGAGGTGAGAGACCACAACCTGAACCTCAATGCACCGAAGCCGGCACAGAGCGCACAGGAGTTTGAATACGAGAACCCCGACGAGCAGATAGCAAGGAAGAACGATGATGTGCTCGTGATAGACAAGAACCTGAAGGGGCTGGACTTCACACTGGCTCAATGCTGCCACCCCATCTACGGTGACCCCGTATTCGGATTCGTCACCGTCTCCGGCGGCATCAAGGTGCACCGCACCGACTGTCCCAACGCCCCCGAACTGCGCAAACGCTTCGGCTACCGCATCGTGAAGGCACGCTGGAGCGGAAAAGGGTCGTCGCAATATGCCACTACCCTGCGCGTCATCGGCAACGACGACATCGGCATCGTCAGCAACATCACCAACATCATTGCCAAAGAAGAGAAGATTGTCATGAGAAGCATCAACATAGACTCACACGACGGACTCTTCTCCGGCAACATCGTCGTGCAACTTGACGACACATCCAAGCTGGAAGCCCTCGTCAAGAAACTGCGGACGGTGAGAGGCGTGAAGCAGGTGACGAGGCTTTGAAAACATAAAAAACAATCATCAGGAAGGGAAATACTTTCCCTTTTTACTGATTTCATCAAAAAATTCGTACCTTTGCGCAGAGTTTTCATGACCGAAGAAAAATATAAATAAAAACAAGAATATGGCAAAAGAACTGAAAGAGATGACCAAGCGTGCCGACAACTACAGTCAGTGGTACAACGACTTGGTCGTGAAAGCAGACTTGGCTGAGCAGTCAGCAGTACGTGGATGTATGGTAATCAAGCCTTATGGCTATGCCATCTGGGAGAAGATGCAGCAGCAGCTGGACAAGATGTTCAAGGAGACGGGCGCTCAGAACGCCTACTTCCCACTGCTCATCCCCAAGTCGTTCCTCTCTCGCGAGGCTGAACACGTTGAAGGCTTTGCCAAGGAGTGTGCCGTGGTGACCCACTACCGCCTGCGTGCCAAGGAAGACAAGAGCGGCGTGGAGGTAGACCCTGCCGCCAAGCTGGAAGAGGAACTGATTGTACGACCTACTTCCGAGACCATCATCTGGAACACCTATAAGAACTGGATTCACTCCTGGCGCGACCTGCCACTGATGTGCAACCAGTGGTGCAACGTCATGCGGTGGGAAATGCGCACCCGTCCGTTCCTCCGCACATCGGAGTTCCTGTGGCAGGAAGGACATACGGCACATGCCACCAAGGAAGAGGCTGAAGCAGAAGCTCAGAAGATGCTGGGGGTATATGCCAAGTTCGCCGAGGAATGGATGGCTGTACCTGTCGTACAGGGTGTGAAGAGCGAGACCGAGCGCTTTGCCGGCGCCCTCGACACATACACCATTGAGGCGATGATGCAAGACGGCAAGGCACTGCAGAGCGGCACGAGCCACTTCCTCGGGCAGAACTTTGCCAAGGCATTCGAGGTGACCTACCTGAACAAGGAGAACAAGCCCGAATATGTATGGGCTACATCATGGGGTGTCTCCACACGACTCATCGGTGCACTCATCATGACCCACAGCGACGACAACGGACTGGTATTGCCTCCAAGACTGGCTCCCATCCAGGTCGTCATCGTGCCCATCACCAAGGGTGCTGACCAGCTGGCTGCCATCAGTGAGCGGCTGCAACCCATCATCGGGCAGATGCGCGACATGGGCATCAGCGTGAAGTACGACGACAGCGACAACAAGCGCCCCGGCTTCAAGTTTGCCGACTACGAACTGAAAGGCATCCCCGTACGTCTCGTCATGGGTGGACGCGACTTGGAGAACGGAACCATCGAGGTGATGCGCCGCGACACGCTGGAAAAGGAGACGGTCAGCATCGACGGCATTGCCGGATATGTCAAGAAACTGCTTGACGACATCCAGCAGAACATCTTCGAGAAGGCACGCCAGTTCCGCGATGCTCACATCTACGAATGCGATGACTACGAGGAGTTCAAAGCCAAGGTAAAAGACGGCGGATTCTTCCTCTGCCACTGGGACGGCACAGCCGAGACGGAGGCAAAGATTAAGGAAGAGACGCAGGCTACCATCCGTTGCGTGCCGTTCATGTTTGAACAGACTCCCGGCACAGACATGGTGAGCGGCAAGCCCGCCAAGCATCGTGTGCTGATAGCAAGGTCTTACTGATATGATATTCTATTTCTCAGGAACAGGTAATTCGCGTTGGGCAGCCCGACAACTGGCTGAACGAACAGGTGAAGAGTTGGTCTTCATCCCCGACGTGACTGATGGCAACACCACGTTCACCCTCAGCAAGGGTGAGCGGCTGGGGTTCGTCATACCCGTTCACGGCTGGCGACCGCCGCTGCTGGTGAGAAACTTCATCCAGAAACTCACGGTGAGACAGGCAGAAGGTGCCTATACCTATCTGGTATGTACTGCCGGAGACTCCATCGGCAAGGCGGCAGACATCTTCCGAAGCGACCTCTCCAAGCGCGGCATGACACTCTCTGCTGCCTTCACGCTCATCATGCCGGAGTCTTACGTGGGACTGCCCATGATGGATGTAGACCCTGCCGAGAAAGAAGTTGCCAAACTTCAGCAAGCCAAAGAAGACTTGCAAGGGTTTGCAGATCTTATATATAATAAGGTGGAAAAGGAGCAACTGGTCAAAGGACCCATCCCTTGGTTCTTCAGCGGACCCGTAGGCAGCTACTTTGTCAACCGGCTGGTCAGCGACAAGAAGTTCCATGTTGCGGAAGAACGCTGCATCCGCTGTGGCAAATGTGCTGAGGTGTGTCCTGTCGGCGACATCGCAGGCGGAAAAGGACTATCTCCCACCTGGCAGCACAACGGGCGTTGCCTGACATGCTTCTCCTGCTACCACCACTGCCCCACCCACGCCATCGCCTTCGGAAAGCGCACGGAGGGCAAGGGACAATACTATCTTACGGAAGACAAGATGAACTCCTGACGGGACCCATTAGACGGAAACAAGATATCAACAAAATAGCAAACAACATGAAAAAACTGACATTACTTCTTTTATGCTGCCTCACAAGCTTGGCAACGTGGGCAGTAAAGGCAGACCCGAAACCCGTGACCATTACGCAACCCGACGGCACTCAACTCACCATCAGGCTGAATGGTGACGAAGACCTGCACTGGTACAGCACCATCGACGGCATCCTGTTGGTACAGAAGGACATGGCTTACTATGTGGCTCAGGTGAATGCAGACGGCAGCCTCTCGGCAACCACTACCCTCGCCCATACGGAAGACTTGCGCACTGATGCTGAAAAGGCGCTGATAGCTGCCCAGAACAAGGAGACTTTCCAAAAGAAGGCACCCGTGATGAAGAGCAAGCGCATGGCACGCCGACTGAGTTTGCCGGAAAGCTCACTCACCTCGCTGTCGCCTTCCACCAGCGCCTCACCGTCCTACTTCCCCCATGTGGGCTCACCCAAGGTGCTGGTGATTCTCGTCGACTTCCAAGACGTGAAGTTCACGCTTACTGATCCTGTGGCTTCTTTCGGTGACTACCTGAACGGTTCCTCTCCCTTTGAAAACCGCGGACACTATGAGAACCTCATGTTTGGAAGCGTGCGGGAATACTTCACGGACATGAGTAAGGGCAAGTTCAGCCCACAGTTCGACATCTATGGTCCCGTCACGCTGAGCAAGAATTCAGCATACTACGGCGGCTCCAGCTCAGACGGTTCAGACGACAAAGCCCATGATCTGGTGAACGAAGCCTGCAACCTGGTCAACAGCACAGTAGACTTCTCGCAATACGACAGCAACAACGACGGCAAAGTAGACTTGGTATACGTCGTCTATGCCGGTTACGCACAGAGTCATAACGGTTCGCCCAACAACACGATATGGCCTAAGTCAGGAACTTACTCCGGTAAAACCTACGACGGCAAGCAGGTGTGCCGCTACGGTGTGAGCAACGAACTGAACTCCACCCCCTCCGACCCGCAGAAAGCCATCGAGGGCATCGGACTCTTCTGCCATGAGTTCTCTCACACCCTGGGACTTCCCGACCTCTACGGCGATTCCAATGCCACGAAAATCGACAACCAAGCCATGGAGCGCTGGGACCTGATGGACGAAGGCGAATACCTGGACGACGGCTACACCCCTATCGCCTACTCTCCCTGGGAGCGAGAGGTGATGGGATGGACTACGATAGAGACCCTTTCGGGAGCCCAACGGGTAGAGATGAAGCCGGATGAATACTACAAGATTGTGCAGAATGCCGACAACCAGTACCTCACCATCCAGAACGTGCAGCACTTAGGTTGGTTCTATGGGCTGCCCAAGTCAGCCCACGGATTGCTCATCTCGCGCATTGACTACAAGAAGAGCACCGTCAACAGCACCGACTATCCCAACAACACGGCAGGGGTGCCGGGCATCACCATCGTTCCTGCCGACGGCAAGCTGCTGACCTCGTTCAAGTTGTATTCATGGTCGACAACGGATATCGGCTACGGCAAGGATGCTGCCGGATTTGCATTAGACGGGGATGGCAACCGCATCCCCGTGGGCAAGGATGATTACCACTGCTACAGCCCATCGGAATACTGGCAGAGTTTCTATGGCGACCCGTTCCCCGGCAGGCAGAACGTCACCCAGCTGCTCTCCGTCAACCTGAACCGTGGCGTCACCATCAGCGACCAGCCGCTCTACAAGATAACCGAAGACACCGAGTCGGGTATCATTGCCTTCAACTTCATCGACGAAGACATTGCTACCAACATCCATTCCATCATAGAGAAGACTGCCGAAGGCGACAACCGCATCTTCACCCTTGACGGACGATACATCGGCACATCGAAAGACCGTCTGCAGAAAGGCATCTACATCGTCAACGGCAAGAAGGTCGTGGTGAAGTAAAAAGCCCCCCGCCCCCCCTAAAGGGGGAGGGGTTATCCGACCAAAGCCTCCCAAAGGGAGGGGAGCATCAAAGTCAGAATAAAAAGACAGCGTGAGCAAAACACTCACGCTGTCTTTTTATTTTGACTCCAAATCATCTTTTACGGCTTTTACTCCATTAGCCGTCCCCTAACACCTTTTATGGGGTTAAACCCCTCCCCCTTTAGGGGGGCGGGGGGCTTTTACTTGTTCACCTGGAACTTCGTGTCGCCGTCCTTGAAGAAGGCATTAATCTGCTTGGCGGCAGCAATACCCGCATTGATGTTAGCCTCAGCCGTCTGCGCACCCATCTTCTTCGGTGTAGAGAAGTAGCGGCCTTCAAACTGCTGGAAGTCAGCATCAGCATCAGGCTTGATGTCGGTGACAAACTTCAGGTCGTCGCGCTCACCCATCAGTTTGATAAGTTCCGGCTCGTTGATGACCTCCTTGCGTGCAGTATTCACGAGGATGCCACCCTTCTTCATCTTGTTTACCAGCGCGTAGTTGATGCTCTCCTTGGTCTCAGCCGTAGCAGGGATGTGGAGCGAAACGACGTCGCAGGTCTCGAAGAGTGCGTCCTGGTTGGCAACGGCATGCACACCAGCAGCCTCTATCACGTCGGCAGGACAGAAGGCGTCGTAGGCATAGATCTCCATGCCGAAGCCCTTGGCGATGCGCGCCACGTTGCGTCCCACGTTGCCGAAGGCAAGGATGCCCAGCTTCTTACCCAAGAGCTCGCTGCCTGCCTTACCGTTGTAGAAGCCGCGCACAGCCATCACCAGCAGTCCGAAGACAAGCTCTGCCACGGCATTGGCGTTCTGTCCCGGAGTGTTCTCAGCCACCACGTTGTGTGCCGTAGCTGCTGTCAGGTCGATGTTGTCATAGCCTGCACCGGCACGCACGACAATCTTCAGCTGCTTGGCAGCATCCAGCACCTCGGCATCCACCTTGTCCGAGCGGATAATCATGGCATCGGCATCAGCCACAGCCTGCAAGAGCAGAGCCTTTTCCGTATACTTCTCCAAGAGTACCAGCTCGTTGCCGGCAGCCTCTAACTCCTTTTTGATGCCCTCTACAGCGGCAGCTGCAAACGGCTTCTCTGTTGCTACTAAAACTTTCATGTTCTTTCTTTTTGTTTATCTTGTTGGTTGTTGTATGCTATATGTCTTTTAAAAAACGACACAAAATTACAGGTTTTATTTCAAACACACAAATTTTTCGGCTCACTATTGCTCAAAACTTGTCTGGGATGCCGCATGGCATCATAAAAACTACAACATAAGCGTATCAAAAATTTTTCCGCAACTTTGGCTTCGCCGATGTTACTACGTCTCGGAAATGCAAAGAAAAGCAAGCTTTCCTTTTGCATTTCGCTCGACTTTCCGTAACTTTGAATAACTTACAATGCACTCGGCATAAAAAATAAACGAGTTTATTTTGTTCTGCTCTCGTTTTTCCGTAACTTTGTACCCCGATGATTGAAGAGATTAGAAGTTTAGCCCACGAAGGGGTGGAGGTGTTCAGCAGGCTGACAGAGGCTCAGCTGCGCAACAGGGCGGAACCGGAGAAGGGTATCTTCATTGCCGAGAGCCCGAAGGTGATACACGTAGCCCTCGATGCCGGCTATGAGCCGCTGGCGCTGTTGTGCGAACGCAAGCACATCACGGGCGACGCGGCAAACCTGATCAGCCGTTGCGAAAAGGCATACAGACCTACGGCGGCACACCCTGAGCTGCCCGTCTATACTGGTGAGCGCGACTTGCTGGCTCAGCTGACGGGCTACACGCTGACACGTGGCGTGCTCTGTGCCATGCGACGCCCTACTGAGCCGACGGTTGAAGACGTCTGCCGCGACGCCCGACGGGTGGTGGTCATCAACGGTGTCGTCGACACGACCAACATCGGAGCCATCTTCCGCTCGGCGGCAGCCCTGGGCATCGACGGCGTGCTGCTCACCCCCGACAGCTGCGACCCCTACAACCGCCGTGCCGTGCGCGTGTCGATGGGGTCCGTATTTCTCGTTCCGTGGACTTGGATGAAGAACGATGACGGCTTTGGCTTGCTGAAGCGGTTGGGGTTCCGGACGGCTGCGATGGCGCTGAGCGACAACTCCATACCTCTCGATGCCGCGGAGCTGAAACAAGAGCAACGGCTTGCCATCGTCATGGGGACGGAGGGCGACGGACTGCCCAGGGAGGTCATACAGGGTTGCGACTACGTGGTACGCATTCCCATGGCTCACGGCGTGGACTCGCTCAACGTTGCTGCCGCTGCCGCCGTTGCCTTCTGGGAACTACGAGTCGGAGGAATGAAAAAGTAGTTCCTTCCAAAGGAAAGAAATCCGAAAGTGAAGCGAATACGAAACTTGAATACCTTATCATCATATGACAGACAATTATATCTCCAGCATGCAGAACCCGAAGGTGAGACGGCTGCTGCTGTTGCAACAAAAGGCTGCAGAGCGCCGTAAGACTGGGCTCTTCGTCGTGGAAGGACAGCGAGAGACAAGCCGCTGTGCGGAGGCTGGCTACGAGATTGACGCAGCCTTCGTATGCCCCCAGGTGCAGCAGGTCACGGAGGTCATGCTCTCCCCTATCCTCTCGGCGCTTGCCGAACGCAACAGGCTCTTCGAAGTGTCGCCGGAAGTCTACGAGAAGATAGCCTACCGCGGCACCACCGAGGGCACCATTGCCGAGGTGAGGATGCGCCACATGACGCTCGACGGACTGCAACTGAAAGGGAATCCGCTGCTGGTGGTGCTCGAACAGGTGGAGAAGCCGGGCAACGTGGGGGCCATCCTGCGCAGCGCCGACGCCGCCGGCGTGGATGCCGTCATCGTCTGCGACCCACGCACAGACCTCTTCAACCCCAACCTCATACGCTCGTCGGTAGGCGGATTCTTCAGCGTACCCTGCGTAGCTTGCTCGTCTGAAGAATGTATCGCCTACCTGAAGGCCCACGGCATACAGATTCTCACGGCACAGCTGCAAGACTCATGGCTCTATTACGACACCGACATGCGACGACCGACAGCCATCGTCATGGGCACAGAGGCAACAGGACTGACCCAGACATGGCGCAAAGCTGCCGACGCTCATATCCGCATACCCATGCTCGGAAGCGTAGACTCGCTCAACGTATCGGTCAGCGCCGCCATCCTGATGTACGAGGCGGTGAGACAGAAATTAAAGATGAAAAATGAAAAATGAAAGCCCCCCAGCCCCCTAAAGGGGGTGTTGTGAATTGAACTTCGTTCGATTATCGGCTGCACCTCGGCAATTGAAGCAAGCTTCATTGCACTCGGTTTGCACGATAATTGTGAATTATGAATTATGAATTGTAAATTGTAAAATTGTAAATGATGAAGACAGACTGGACAATAACGCTTGCAGCTCTGATGTTCTCGGCAATGGCATGGGCACAACAGACGGAAGACTACGGCAGATACTACAAGGACCTGCCCGTGAAGATGAAACAAGTGAAGACGGTAGAGCTGCCGAAACGCTCTGTGACGCTGACCGACTACGGAGCTGTGGCAGACGGACAGACGCTGAACACGGAGGCGTTTGCCAAAGCCATTGAAGACCTCGCTCAGAAAGGAGGAGGAAGGCTCATCGTCCCGAAAGGACTATGGCTGACTGGACCCATACAACTGAAAAGCAACATAGAACTGCACCTGCAACGAAACGCTGTCATATACCTCTCTGACGACAAACGACTCTTCGTAAATCCCGAAGACCCTAAAGAACGCTGTCTGTCGGGCGTCAGCGCCACCAACTGCGAGAACATAGCCATCACGGGCGAAGGCATCATCGACGGCAACGGTGCCGAATGGCGCATCGCCAAGCGCACGAAGATGAGCGACGTGGAATGGCACGCGCTGAAAAGGAAAGGGGGACGAATCTCTGACGACGGAAAGCTGTGGAGACCGTGGCGAATGAAAAACGGGATGCCCGACATAGACGAGACACCAGAGAAGCAGGAGGAAAGGCGTGCCGACCTCGTCAGATTCTACAACTGCAAAAACATCATGCTCAAAGGCGTAACCATACAGAACTCGCCACGCTTCCACGTACATCCTTTCTACTGCAAAAACATCATCATAGACGGCATCAACGTCGTCTGTCCGTGGAACGCACAGAACGGCGACGGCATAGACCTGAGCGACTGTCAGCAGGTGCTCATCGTCAACACCACACTCGACGTGGGCGACGACGGCTTCTGCCTGAAGAGCTCAAAACCGAAAAAGAACATGGACAGCGGAAACGAAGACATTCTGATACAGGACAACCACGTCAGACACGCACACGGAGGCTTCGTGCTGGGCAGCAACACGGCGGCTGGCATGCGCCGGCTGGTATGCCGGCACAACACGTTCACGCAGACCTATGCAGGACTGCGCTTCAAGAGCTACATCGGAAGCGGCGGACGAACGGAACAGATCTATGTCGACGACATCATCATGACTGACATACAGACCAACGCCATCGTCTTCCAATGCGACTACCCTAAGGACGGCAAGGACGGCGACGAGAAATACAACGACCCGGAATACGTCAGCTCATTCACCGAGAAGGAACGGAGATACACACCGGAGTTTCAGGACATACACATCAGCAATATCGTGTGCAAAAAGGCACGGACCGCCATCCGAGCGACAGGACTCATCGGGCTGAACTGCGTACATGACATCACCATCAGCGACTGCCTCATCAACTACTATGAAACAGGCAACGCCATCCATCAGCCGACAACAGACATCAAACTGGAACGCGTAAAAATGGTGAGATGAGAAAGCCCTCACCACCGACGAGCTCAACGAACCCACCCAAAAGGTGTCATTTTGCACACAAAAACGGCAAATCAGCATTATTTTAACATAAGATGCAGGCTTTTACAAAACATTTTACTACCTTTGCAGCCATATTTGCAAATGAATAACATTTTGAGACATTATGAATAAAATCATCCGTAAGGAGCAGTTCTCAGAGAAGGTTTTCCTCTTCGAGATTGAAGCTCCGCTCATTGCAAAAAGCCGTAAGGCTGGCAACTTTGTGATTGTACGTGTCGGAAAGAAGGGTGAGCGCATGCCGCTGACCATCGCTGATGCCGACACAGAGAAAGGCACCATCACGCTCGTTGTACAGAAAGTGGGCTTGTCGAGCATCAAGCTCTGCGACCTGAACGTTGGCGACTGCGTCACAGACGTGGTGGGCCCGCTGGGCAACCCCACCCACATCGAGAAGTTCGGAACAGTAGTCTGTGCCGGCGGCGGCGTGGGCGTGGCTCCGATGCTCCCCATCATCCAGGCGCTGAAGGCTGCCGGCAACCGCGTGCTGTCGGTCTTGGCAGGCCGCTCCAAGGACTTGATTATCCTGGAAGACAAGGTGCGCGAGTCGTCAGACGAGGTCATCATCATGACCGACGACGGTTCGTATGGTGAGAAAGGTGTCGTCACCTTAGGCATCGAGAAGTTCATCGAACAGGAGGAGCACGTAGACAAAATCTTTGCCATCGGACCTCCCATCATGATGAAATTCTCTAACCTCACCGCACAGAAGCACAACATTCCCTGCGAGGTGTCGCTGAACACGATCATGGTAGACGGTACCGGCATGTGCGGTGCCTGCCGACTGACCATCGGCGGCAAGACCAAGTTCGTATGTATCGACGGTCCGGAGTTCGACGGAGCACTCGTCGACTGGGACGAGATGTTCAAGCGCATGGGTACCTTCAAGCGTGCCGAGCAGGACGAACTGGAGCACTTCGAGGAGCACATGGAGAAACTGGGAACTCCAGATAATCCGGAAAAACCGGAATCTCCGGAATCTCCGGCAAACCAGAGCCAGGCCTCAGCTCCGTTAGAGGAACTGACCGACCGCAACGCCGAGTGGCGCACAGAACTGCGCAAGTCGATGAAACCGAAGGAGCGCACGGCTATTGAGCGCGTGAAGATGCCGGAACTCGACCCCGTCTATCGTGCCACGACACGCACAGAGGAAGTGAACATCGGACTGACACCGGAGATGGCACTCACCGAGGCGAAGCGTTGTCTCGACTGTGCAAAGCCTACCTGCGTGGAAGGATGCCCGGTCAACATCAACATCCCGTCGTTCATCAAGAACATAGAGCGCGGCGAGTTCCTGGCTGCCGCCAAGGTGCTGAAGGCCACCTCTGCCCTGCCCGCCGTCTGCGGACGTGTATGCCCGCAGGAGAAGCAATGCGAGAGCAAGTGCATCCACCTGAAGATGAACGAGCCGGCGGTAGCCATCGGCTATCTGGAGCGCTTTGCTGCCGACTACGAGCGCGAGAGCGGCAACATCAGCCTGCCGGAGATAGCTCCCGCCAATGGCATCAAGATTGCCGTCGTTGGCTCTGGTCCTTCAGGACTGTCCTTCGCCGGTGACATGGTGAAGAAGGGATATGACGTATACGTCTTTGAAGCACTCCATGAGATTGGCGGTGTATTGAAATATGGTATTCCTGAATTCCGTCTGCCCAACAAGATTGTGGACGTGGAAATCGAGAACCTTGCCAAGATGGGCGTACACTTCCAGACCGACGTCATCGTGGGAAAGACCATCAGCATAGACGAACTGGAGGCACAGGGCTTCAAGGGCATCTTCGTAGGTTCGGGTGCCGGACTGCCCAACTTCATGAACATTCCGGGCGAGAACGCCATCAACATCATGTCGTCTAACGAATACCTGACACGTGTGAACCTGATGGATGCTGCCAACCCGACGACCGACACACCGATGAACCTCGGAAAGAAGGTGCTCGTGGTAGGCGGCGGAAACACCGCTATGGACTCCTGCCGTACCGCCAAGCGACTGGGTGCCGAGGTGACGCTTGTCTACCGTCGCTCGGAGGCAGAGATGCCGGCACGTCTGGAAGAGGTGAAGCACGCCAAGGAAGAAGGCATCAACTTCCTCTGCCTGCACAACCCCATCGAATATCAGGCCGACGAGAACGGTGCCGTCTGCAAAGCCATCCTGCAAGTGATGGAACTGGGCGAGCCCGATGCCAGCGGCCGACGCTCACCCGTGCCCGTTGAAGGCAAGACCGTCGAACTGGATGTCGACCAGGTTGTCGTTGCCATAGGCGTATCGCCCAACCCGCTCGTTCCGAAGTCTGTCAAAGGACTGGAACTCGGACGCAAGAACACCATCGCCGTCAACGACGACATGCGCTCTTCACGTCCTACTATCTTCGCCGGAGGCGACATCGTTCGCGGAGGTGCGACGGTCATCCTCGCCATGGGCGACGGCAGACGTGCGGCTCTCAACATGGACAAGCAATTACAAGAAGCATAATAACCATGCTCAGCAACCCTCTTGTGTAATGAACAGAAACAACATTCAGTCAGGGTGTGTCAAAATCTGGCGGTTTTGACACACCCTATCATGAGGGGGATGAGCGCTTATACACAAAGACATGAGAAAGTTTAATTTAAAGTTCCTGACACTCGCCGTCCTGCTGGCAGTGTTCAGCAGCACAGCTGCCATGGGACAACAGACTGAGAAGCAGAAAAGTAAGAAACCCTTTGAAAACATCGACTGGCTCAAAGAACTCATCAGCCGCATAGAACTCCACGGATATGCGCAAGCCGGTTACTCCTACGACAACGCTACCGACAAAACCAACAGCTCTTTCAACCTGAAAAGAACACTCTTCTGGGCTAAAGCCCGCATTACCGACAGATGGTATTTCCTTTTCATGCACGACTTCAACAGCGTCGTACAAGAATTCTACACAGACTTCCGCATCACTAACAACAAGGCTTTGACTGTCCGACTGGGACAGTTCAAGAACTCGTTCTCGCTGGAGAACCCCATGTCGCCGACACAACTGGAACTGATTGACGTTTGTTCTCAATCGGTCACGAACCTGTCTGGATGCTACGACCCGCTCTACGGACTGAACTACGGACGTGACATCGGACTCATGATCTACGGCGACCTCTTCAAAGACAAGCTACACTACGAACTGGCTCTGATGAACGGTCAGGGCATCAACAAGAAAGACGGAAACGGCGACAAGGATGTCATCCTGAAGCTGGAATACAAACCCATCGAACACCTCCGTATCGTGGCATCCGGGCAGAAAGGACGCGGACATGCCGTAGGTACGGCTGCATGGAACCCCGACATCAAGGAGGGTGACAACTACCGCCGCGACCGCATCAGCGCCGGTGCCGAATGGAAAAACGACAAACTGAGCGTCCGCGCAGAATACCTGGCAGGCAAAGACGGCGACGTCACCAGCCGTGGTGCCTACATGACGGCGTGCGTGCCGGTCATCAAGAAACTCGATGCCATCGCTTCCGTCGACTACTTCGACAGAAACACCAAGATGGAATATGACCAGACCAACGCCACCATCGGCATGCAATACTGGTTCTACAAGAAATGTCGTGTACAACTGCAATACACCCGTTGCTGGCGACAGTTCGACAAGGACTACGACTGGCTGCAAGCACAGGTGCAAGTGGCATTCTGATGTCAAGGCATCCATTGTCAACCCATTGTGAAATAGTAAAAAAGTCAAATGAAATAAATCGCAATTCACACCATGTTTATCAAGATACTACTCACCATCATCTTCCTCGCCGTCATGGTAGCGGTGGGAATCTACTCGCGCAAACAGGCGAGTTCAGTAGACGGCTTCGTACTGGGAGGACGTAGTGTAGGACCCTGGCTGACGGCCTTCGCCTACGGAACGTCCTACTTCTCTGCCGTCGTCTTCGTGGGATATGCCGGACAGTTTGGATGGAAATACGGCTTGTCGAGCACCTGGATAGGTGTAGGCAACGCGGTCATAGGCTCCCTGCTGGCATGGTTGCTGTTAGGCAGGCGCACGAAACTGATGACCCAGCACATCGAGAGCCGTACCATGCCCGACTTCTTCGGTACCCGTTTCGACAGTCAGGGACTGCGTGTCGTGGCTTCGGTCATCGCCTTCGTCTTCCTCATCCCCTACACGGCAGGTGTCTATAAAGGCATCTCGACCCTCTTCGAGATGGGCTTCGGCATTCCTTACGAGTATTGTGTCATCATCATGGCGATACTGACCGCCTTCTACGTGATACTCGGAGGCTACAAGGCAACCGCCATGAACGACTTCATACAAGGCATCATCATGCTCTTCGGCATCGTCACCGTCATTGCTGCCGTGCTCAACACGCAGGGCGGACTGTCGGCAGCCATCGACAAGATGGCATCGCTGCCCAGCGACAACGCCCCGAACGTGAACGGAGGCTTCGCATCGCTCTTCGGTCCCGACCCGTGGAACCTGCTGGGTGTGGTCATCCTGACATCGCTCGGCACATGGGGACTGCCCCAGATGGTGGGCAAGTTCTACTCCATTACCGACGAGAGCGCCATCCGTCGCGGAACGGTTATCTCTACCATCTTTGCCTTCATCGTTGCCGGCGGATGCTACTTCCTCGGCGGCTTCGGACGGTTGTTCGGCATGCCCCCTACCCTTCCCAACGGTAAGCTGGCATTCGACTCCATCGTTCCCTCCATGCTGGTCACCCTGCCCGACATCATCATCGCACTCGTCGTGCTGCTGGTGCTCTCGGCTTCGATGTCTACATTGGCATCGCTGGTGCTCACCTCGTCATCGACGATGACCCTCGACCTCATCTATCGTGACAAGAAATCGCTGCCGGGAGAGGTGGAAGAAGGAACCATCGACGACACGGTGTCAGAGAAGATAGAGCGCAGAAAGGTGGTCGTCATGCGCGTGCTCATCGTCTTCTTCATCGTCATCTCGCTGATGATAGCCCTCAATCCCCCGACGTTCATCGCCCAGCTCATGGGCATCTCGTGGGGAGCTCTCGCAGGCGCCTTCCTTGCTCCGTTCATGCTCGGACTCTACTGGCGCGGCGTGACGACAGCATCGGTGTGGGCTTGCTTCGCATGGGGCGTAGGCATCACCGTGGTCAACATGCTCATCGGCAACCCCATCAACCCCATCAACTGCGGTGCCATCGCCATGGTCGGCGGCTTCGTCGTGGTTGCCCTGTTCAGCCTCTTCACCCCGAAGATGCAGAAAACATATACAGACAAGATATTTGAATGCTACAAATAGAACGACAATTCCGTAAGGCATTGACCGACTACGAGTTGATTGCCGACGGCGACCATATCCTTGCTGCCCTGTCGGGTGGCAAGGATTCTCTGTTGATGCTGGAACTGCTGGCGAAGCGCAGCCGCATCTTCAAGCCGCGCTTCCGGGTGAGCGCCATACACGTACGCATGGAAAACATTCCTTACGAGACAGACACGGCATATCTTGAAGCGTTCTGCGCGGAGCTGGACGTGCCGCTGCATGTCGTGACGACAGCATTCGACCCAGCGACCGACACCCGCAAGCATCCCTGCTTCCTCTGTGCATGGAACAGGCGGAAGAGCATCTTCCGGCTGGCTCAGGAGCTGGGATGCAACAAGATAGCGTTGGGACACCATCAGGACGACCTGCTCTGTACGGCGTTGATGAACCTCACGTTTGAGGGACATTTCTCTACGATGCCCGTCTTGATGAAGATGGAGAAGATGCCCCTGACCATCATCCGGCCGCTGGCACTCTGCAAGGAGTCCGACATCAAAGCGCTCGCCGAGGAGAAAGGCTACCAGAAACAACGGAAGCTGTGCCCTCATGAGCAGGCGACGAACCGTACACGGATGAAGGAGCTCTATCAACACATCGAGCAACTGAACCCCGAAGCCCGCTATTCCATCTGGCATGCACTGGAGGCTGACGGCAAACTCCTGAAACTTTAATCATCAAACTTATGAACGGAATTTATACAGTCTTACTGCTCGTCCTGAGCAACATCTTCATGACGCTGGCATGGTATGGCCACCTGAAACTGCAACAGACGGGAACGTCATCCCACTGGCCACTCATCGGAGTGATAGCCTTCTCGTGGGCTATCGCCTTCTTTGAATACTGCTGTCAGGTGCCCGCCAACCGCCTCGGATTCAACGGCAACGGAGGTCCCTTCTCTCTGGTCCAGCTGAAGGTCATACAGGAATGTGTCTCGCTGATGGTCTTCGCCATCATTGCCAACATGATGTTCCAAAACCAAAGCCTGCATTGGAACCACGCTGCTGCCTTCCTCTGCATCATTGCCGCCGTCTACTTCGTGTTCATGGAATAGGTCTGGACGGAGAGTTGTCATACCATCAAAGACACAAGATTCATCGAAACGGTCATTCAAAACAAACTGGAGTGTCCCCTGCGGAACACTCCAGTTTCTATATAAATGTATGGTTTAGTCTGACTACAGAGGCTTACTTCTTGTTCAGCTTCAGGTCGAGCTCAACGGCGATGGCTACCGTAGCACCTACCATCGGGTTGTTGCCGATGCCGAGGAAGCCCATCATCTCTACGTGAGCAGGTACAGATGAAGAACCTGCAAACTGAGCGTCGGAGTGCATACGACCCATCGTGTCGGTCATACCGTAGGAAGCAGGACCGGCTGCCATGTTGTCCGGGTGGAGCGTACGACCTGTACCGCCACCAGAAGCTACTGAGAAGTAGGGCTTGCCAGCCAGCGTGCGCTCCTTCTTGTAGGTACCGGCAACGGGATGCTGGAAGCGGGTCGGGTTGGTAGAGTTACCGGTAATGGAAACGTCTACGTTCTCCTTCCACAGGATGGCTACACCTTCGCGCACATCGTCGGCGCCATAGCACTTCACCTTGGCACGGGGACCGTCAGAGTAGGCAATCTCCTTCACCACGTTCACCTCACCCGTATAGTAGTCGAACTGAGTCTGTACGTAGGTGAAGCCGTTGATGCGACTGATGATCATGGCAGCATCCTTGCCCAGACCGTTCAGAATGACGCGGAGCGGCTTCTTGCGCACCTTGTTTGCCATCTCAGCAATCTTGATGGCTCCCTCGGCAGCCGCGAACGACTCGTGACCGGCAAGGAAGGCAAAGCACTCTGTCTCCTCACGAAGCAGACGGGCTGCCAGGTTTCCGTGTCCGATACCTACCTTGCGGTCGTCGGCAACAGAACCGGGGATGCAGAAGCTCTGCAAACCGATACCGATAGCCTCGGCAGCCTCGGCAGCATTCTTCACGCCCTTCTTGATAGCGATGGCTGCACCGCAGACGTATGCCCACTTGGCATTCTCGAAACAGATGCGCTGAGTGTCTTCACACATCTGGTAGGGGTCGATACCTGCATCTTCGCAAATCTGGTTTGCCTCCTCGATGCTGTTGATACCATTCTCCTTCAAAGCAGCAAGCACCTGGTTGATGCGGCGCTCCTGACTTTCAAAACTTACTTTTCTTATCATATCTTGATTCCTCCTTATTCTTTACGTGGGTCAATAGCTTTAACAACTCCCTGCTCGGCGGTGGTGCGGCCGTATGAACCGGTGAACTTCTTCACAGCCTCATTAGCGTCCATGCCGTTCTTGATGGCTTCCATCATCTTGCCGAGGTGTACATACTCGTAGCCACATACCTGATTGTCCTTGTCGAGGAACTGCTTGGTGATGTAGCCTTCGGTCAGCTCCAGGTAGCGGGTACCCTTGGCAACGGTGCCGTAGAGCGTACCTGTCTGGCTGCGCAGACCCTTGCCCAGGTCTTCAAGGCCGGCACCGATGACGAGACCGCCCTCGGAGAAAGCACTCTGAGTACGTCCGTAGACAATCTGCAGGAACAGTTCGCGCATCGCCGTGTTGATGGCATCGCAGACGAGGTCGGTGTTCAGCGCCTCAAGAATGGTCTTGCCCGGCAGAATCTCAGATGCCATGGCAGCTGAGTGGGTCATACCCGTACAGCCGATGGTCTCGACAAGCGCTTCCTGAATGATACCGTCCTTGACGTTCAGCGACAATTTGCAGGCACCCTGCTGAGGAGCACACCAGCCAATGCCGTGGGTATAGCCGGAGATGTCCTTGATTTCCTTTGCCTGAATCCACTTACCCTCCTCTGGAATAGGAGCCGGTCCGTGATTGGGACCCTTACAGACAACACACATGTTGTCTACTTCCTTTGAATAGATCATTTTGCTATAAATTTATAATGTTTGTATAAAAATCATCTTTTTGCCTTTTAGCCGCCATGCAGCTAATTTGGCGCAAAGATACAAAAAAAATGGGAAACAGCATCCACCATGAGTTGTTTCTTTTTCTTTTTTATGTTTTTATAGGAACAACGAATTACCTTTCGGGCAAATCAAAGACCGCAATGGCTGGAGAGGCTGCCATAAATAATGCCACAAACATTTGGAATTTTCGGAAAAATATCGTATCTTTGCAATAGCAATTTCCTCCAACGAGGAATGCCGGCATGTCAAAAAAGCAATCGTTAACCTGCAGGTTTTCATATAAAAACTTACGGGTTTACATATAAAAACCTACAGGTTTACAAATGAAAACCTGTAGGTTTTTACTTTTACATCATAGCGTTTGTCCCTTCATCACATCGCGTTTGTCCCTTCATCACATTATGTTTGTCCCTTCATCACATTATGTTTGTCCCTTCATGACATAGGTCTCGCACCATGAAACTATAGCTTTCGATGGATAAAAGCGACACATTATTGAAAATAGAAATTAAACGATAAACCATAACTCCCCAAATGTTTTCTGCCAAAATCTATATGAAGAGGAGTAACTATATTTGGACGTTTCAGGATTTCTTTGTACTTTTGCTCTCTGAACGGGAAAATCCGCAAACAGCACGTCGGAACTTTCCCCATACGAAGCAACATGAATAAGGAAATAAAGATACAAGACGCCATGCTGCAAAAGGCTGCCGAGGAAGGCATGGACGCTTTTGTCGGCACTTTCGTCAATGCCATCAACGAGGCTATTGACGGACAGCTCACGATAGAGAACATGCAACAACTGAACTCCGACCAGATAACGCTCCTGGCTTGGAACATCCTTCATGAAGAGGTGATGGACGGAGGGTATATCCAGCTGATACACAATGGATATGGTGCATTCTTCTTTAGGAATCCTTTTGCCGTTGCCGTCAGAGAATGGGGACTGCATGACCTATACAAACACATGAACAAGGTCAGGAAGCTGTACGTCAGATTCCATGAGGAAATAGAAAAAGACTGCACCGACGAGGAGTTCATGGCGATGTTTGAGCAGATGCCGCAATTCGACGACTTCGACGATGAGTTTATCGAGAAGGAAGAAGCGTGGACGAACGAGATTGCCCACTACATAGACGAGCACATCGGGAACTTTGCTACTATAGATAGGGAGTTAAAAGGGAGTTAAAAGGGAGTTAAAAGGGAGTTAAAAGGGAGTTAAAAGGGAGTTAAAAAGGAGTTAAAAGGACGTCAGATTATGAACAAAGAACAACAGGAGATTCGGAAGAAAAGCCCCATACAAATCAAGAACAAGAAAGCCGCATTCGACTACTTCTTCGTAGACGAGTATACGGCGGGCATCGTGCTCACGGGTACGGAAATCAAGTCTATCCGTGCCGGCAAAGCGTCGCTGGTAGACACCTACTGCTACATCATCAACGGAGAGATATGGGTGAAGGGAATGAACATCTCGCCCTATTTCTACGGCTCCTACGCCAACCACGAAGCCAAACGCGACCGCAAGCTGCTGCTCACCAAACGTGAGATCCAGCGACTGGCTGATGCCGACAAGCAACCAGGCTACACCATCGTACCAACCCTCATCTTCATCGACGAGAACGGACGGGCGAAAGTAGACATAGCACTCTGCCGGGGAAAGAAAGAGTACGACAAGCGGCAGACGCTCAAGGAAAAGGAAGACCGACGCGAAATGGATCGCGCCATCAAGCACTATTAGAAATATGATCAAGAACATTATCTTCGACTTAGGTGGTGTCGTCATCACCATTGACCAACCGCAAGCCGTCAGACGATTTACCGAGCTGGGACTGAAAGATGCCACACAACGGCTCGACCCCTACACGCAAGAAGGCATCTTCGGTGACCTCGAAGCTGGAAAGATTACTGCCGAGGAATTCCGTCAGGAGTTCAGCAAACTGATAGGACGTGAAGCTACCTACGAGGAATGCCAATACGGATGGCAGGGCTACAAGAAAGACGTGCCGCAGAGAAACCTGCAGATGCTCAGGAAGTTGCGCAAGGAAGGCTACCGCATCATCCTCCTCTCCAATACCAACCAATACATGATGGACTGGGCAGAGAGCACCGCCTTCGATGGTGAGGGTCACCCCGTCGGCGACTATTTCGATGCCGTCTACCTCAGCTTCCGGGTCAAGATGATGAAACCCGACGAACAGTTCTTCAACTACGTGCTGATGCAAGAGCAGATACTGCCCGAAGAAACCATCTTCATCGACGACGGTCCGCGCAACGTTGCAGCAGCCTCCCAACTGGGCATCAACACGCTATGCCCCGTCAACGGAGAAGACTGGACGGGCGATTTGGAGGAAATGCTAAAAAGCGAAAGTGGATGCTGCTGAACATCCACTTTCTTGTTATGACCTACTTGCCATCAGCGATTCGCATCGCCGCTATTCGACAGTAGTAAAAAACAAACGATTAAACGATTATCCTAAGTATTTCATCAGAATCTTGGCATTGCCGGAATCACGCAACTTGGCAATACTCTTCTCGCGAATCTGACGAACACGCTCACGAGTCAGCCCCAGCTGGTCGCCGATTTCCTCCAGTCCCTTCTCGTGGCAACCGATGCCGAAGCACTCGCGGATGATGGTTATCTCTCGTTCCTTCAATACCTTATTTAATACAGAGTTCAGCTCAAGCGCCATACTCTCGTGGTCTACCTGCTTGTCGGTACGGCTGTCGTCGCCGCTCGGCATGACGTCCAGCATGCAGTTGTCCTCGCCGTCCTGGAAAGGCGCATCGATAGAGACATGATGACCGTCTGCCATCAGACTCTGACCAATCTTCTCCTCGTCGATGTTCGTAGCTTCCGACAGCTCGGAAACAGACGGATGGCGCTGGTTCTCCTGTTCAAAGCGGTTGATTTCATGGTTGATCTTGTTCAGGCTGCCCACCTGGTTCAGGGGCAGACGCACAATGCGGCTCTGCGCGGCAATAGCCTGCAGGATGCCCTGGCGAAACCACCAGACGGCATAGGAAATGAACTTGAAGCCACGAGTCTCGTCAAACTTCTGAGCGGCCTTGATCAGGCCAATGTTACCCTCGTCAATCAAGTCAGTCAGCGTCAGTCCCTGATGCTGGTACTG